>Ga0265292_1000251_pt1 | contig 91940 bp, 92 predicted proteins | sample Munlanlewell296A_FD_189080 | JGI IMG/M metagenome (GOLD analysis project Ga0265292, IMG submission 189080) | Leachate microbial communities from a municipal landfill in Southern Ontario, Canada - Leachate well 296A | ecosystem: Engineered > Solid waste > Landfill > Unclassified | place: Canada...
AACGGGCGTAGCCGTCCTGACCAGTCTCAGTGTTGAGGTCAAACCCCAACTTTTTGGCTGGTTCTCGATGGCTCTCAAGAAATTGGTATTTCCCGAAAGCCGATGATGGCTCCACGCCTTTTTCCGGAATGCCCTTGTTCTTGGTGGGAGTTTTGCCGTCAGCTTCAAACTGTTTACCACCAGATTCGCATTCGGCGATGACTCGCAGAGCGATATCAGCCGGCACGCCGTGTGATAGGTTGGTGACCGATGTTTGGCTGAAGATGCTACCTTTATCCCCGATGGCAGAAAAAAAGTAGCGAATACCTAATCCCACCGCATACAACGCAATTAGCGCCAAAGTAATTCCTCCAATTAATTTTAAGAACTTCCTAAATGATCCGGAGGATTCTTTTGTTTTGGGCGCTTCCTTTTTTAGGGGGATTTCTTTTTTGGTTTCGTTGGCGACAAGTTTTTTGGTATCTTCACTACCGTTGTTTTTCGTTTTCCCTGGTCTTTTTTTTACCCTGTAGATGGTAAAAATGACGAAAGCAACAACTAATACCACTACTGGTATCAAAAGTATCACAATAAGAATTTTCATCATAAGGAAGGAACTCTCCTTTCTTTAGAATAGCACATTTGTATGTTATTTGTCAACAAAAAAAGGGGTTGACGCATAAGCGTCAACCCCCGAATTTCCAAGGTCACAATTCCTCCTTGTTTTCTTCGTCACCGGAAGAACTTGTTGCACCCTTCGCCTTCTTTGTTGGTTGGCTAGGTTTACCAGTTATCTCTGCTGCGACATTAAGAAACATGTTGTCGCGTCCAGGAGCATACACGCTGATTTTCCCTAATTGCTCAGCCATGTACATCTCCTTTCCGCCAGGAATTTTTCCAATCAACTTAAGACCATCAGCCTTACCCTGAACTAGCGCTGCGGCTAAGGCTCTTTCGCCAGTGGCCCGAGCAATGTCGGAGTCTCTCTTTTTTTCAGCGATGAAAACACTTTCGTACGCCTTTTGGAGAATTTCATTCAGGTCCACATTTGGCATGGTAATCTTGACGATCTTCTGTCCATAGTCCCTGACTGCGCTCACTGCAACTTCAGAAATGGGTTTAGGTAGACCGTCTTCATCCAAACCATTGATTTCATCGGCGATTTCTTTTAAATTTTTCTCAACCGCCTTATCATCTGAGAGCAGGGTATCCCATTCGGCACCTCCGAGCCAAATTCTGATTCGGCTTCGGATTTCCCTGTTTATGGCCTGTTGCCATTCACCAGCAGAAGACAGAGCGGCTGTCCGGAAAAGAGTTTTATGAGGGTTAGTCGTTATTGTTTCGTACACAAACTCAACTCTGTCGAGTTTAACTTTTATTAACACCCCGCCCCCACTCAGCTTTGCACCAGCACCGATTTCGGCATTTTCAATGACGATGCCGTATTGGGTATATCGAAAGAACAAAGAATCAACTTCTTCTTCTCTCGCATACATTCCGACTTTATCCGAAGGTTCTCCATTTTTCGCTTTTGCTTGGCCGTATTTCAGCCAGCGGAATGGATAAGTGAAGACTCTAAAGGGTGACAAACCGACCCAGAAAACACCAAAAATTTCTTCAAACAGGGTTGTAGAATTTGCTTCTTCAATTGCCTGTTTGAGTTCATTGGTGAGTTGGTAATATCCCCGTGGGTCTTTTTCAGGTTTTCCAGCATCATTCACTTTGAGTTTCCTCTCGACGAATGCTAGGTCATCTTTGCCTGTCTTCTCCCTAGCTTTCGTTAGGGTGGCTGCGTAAGCTTCGAGTGGCCCCTTGAAAAGATCAAATCCTTCCGGGTCTATTCTATAGTTCTCAATTTTCATCAAGTAAATTACGCAGGTGTTGCCCCTCATAATGGCCTTGATCTCTCCATCTGTGCGGAGGGCTACCAGTTGGTTTTTCTTCGCCATCTCGTACAACAGAAGACGTAGGCAAATGTAAAGAATGTATCCAGACCCGAGAGTCAAGATACTAAACCAAAAGACGATTCTCTTGGCCTTAGCTTTTCTTTTTTCAGTCAGACTCTTCTGTCTGTTTTCATTGTTTCCATCCATAATTTTCCTTCCTTTCAAAGATCTAAATTCATCTTCATTTATATCACATCTCACCAAAAAATGCAAGCAAAAACCGACCTTGCGGACGGTTTTTGCATATATTAGGTTTTCATTCTCGTAAGCCGAATTCTGGTTAACCCTTCGATAAACTCAGGGTGAACAGCAATTTATCTAGGTCTTAGATCGCTCTAAGACTCGAGCGGCACAAACTAGCATTTCTGCTAGAGTACGGCCTTGCACACAAGTAAGAGTTTAGCCGTTGCATTCTGATATTTCTATCAGATTATCCCATACATATTTTCATAAATAAGGGATCCTCTGCCTTTCGGCTTTGGCGTCACTGTTCGCATCTCTATCCAGCTCTAATTTTGCAATTAGGGCTGGACGACGGGTGTTACCCGCCACCTTTTCCAACTGAATGGATATGTGTTCGGACTTTCCTCTTTCATCACGCCGAAGCTCTGTAAGAGCGAAGGTGGACAAAAGTAGCTGTCGAAATGAAAACCTGCCTATATTATAGCATAAAAATTTTCAAAGCAAAACTTGGTGCTGGGGAGAGGAGTCTTGATTCTTACAGAATCTGTACACCTTTCGTATTTTTTCAAAGCAAAGCTTCTCAAAAATATACTCAAGGTCTTCTCGTCCTCTCACGTAAGCAAAGCAGTTTGCTTCCTCCCGGCCCAAATTAAAAAGACTGGAAAAATCCAGTCATTTTAATTTGTGCCGGGGAGAGGACTTGAACCTCCATGCCTTGCGGCACCAGTTCCTAAAACTGGCGTGTATACCATTTCACCACCCCGGCATACAAGTCCGCCAAGTAGGAGTCGAACCTACGACCGTCTCGTTAAGAGCGAGCTGCTCTACCAACTGAGCTATTGGCGGTATAGGGTTATTTTAGTTTAAGTTTACTGGTTTAGCAACTTTTCTTAATTTTTCCCATTTTCTTTCAATAAAATTAACCCCTGGGGCTATACTTTCTAACACTTTTTCTTTCCAAGCATATACCATATATCTATAATCAGTTCCTTTGGGCACTTCTATTCTTATGGTTCCATAGTAAAGATTGTTTTTTTTGTAATTTTTACTTATAGGTTTTACAAAACTTTTTCCAAAGTTATTTAAAGGTATATTTGTTAATTCAGACCAAAACTTTTTTATGTGTTTTTCTGATTGTTGGGGATAAATATTTAGTCTCGCCTTAAGTGTGTCTGGTTTAATATTAAATATTTTTTCTAACCATTTTACCCAAAATACGATGAGATGCGGGTCAGAATTTGTCATATTAAACATTGTATTTTTACTTCCTTCTGCCCAATAAAGAGCAGTTCCAAAAAGGCGATAATTTTCCATTGATATTCTTTTGCTAATTTGTAGTTTAGCATTATCAACAATTATTTGGACTTCTCTAGCCCTTCTATTTTTTTGACTGTTAGGACCAGTATTTAAATGAATTACTTGGTTCTTATATAGTTTTTTTCTTTGTTCAAAACTAATTTTTATTTTATAAAGCCACGAGCTTGCAGTACTTTTTGATATTCCCAATTTTTTTGCGATATTGCCATAACTTAAACCATTTTTTCTAAGTAAAATGGCTTTCTTTTTTAAATGTAAATATGATTTATTCATACTACTATTATACTCTACATAGTGAATGCACTAAAATATATTGTGGATAAGTTTTTAAACAAAAAATATTTTATTTTTTTATTTCAAAAATTGTGCTCGGGGTGAGACTCGAACTCACAAGGCCTTGCGGCCAAAGGATTTTAAGTCCTTCGTGTATACCATTCCACCACCCGAGCAGTGATTTGTCAAGTTATTTAATTCCTTAACAAATGAGGCCACGGCGAGAATTGCACTCGCGTATATTCCTTTTGCAGAGGAATGCCTTACTCCTTGGCTACGTGGCCTTTACAAACGTATTTTATCTTTTATCAGCTAAAGTTTCAATCCGTCAGTTGACGGACTCGTTTGAAAGTTCGTCTATTCTTTGGCGATTGTGTTCTCCTAGGTCAATTACAAAATCTATTTTGGGAGCAAAGCCAAAGGATTTTTTAGCCATTACAAAGCGACGAAAATCTTGGCGACGGCGTCTGGCAAACTCAAGCGCCTCCGCTTCTTTTTCTCTTGGTAGAGCGGTAAAAAATACAACCGCCCTTTTGCCTCTGTCTAAAATATCAACCCTGGTCACTGTCATTAGTGAGTTTTTACTTGACTCAAGTTCAAAATATTCTGCTGCAAATTTAGAAATTAAGGAGGCATATTTTTCATCTTTGTATTTTTTTACAATTTGCATTTTATTCTTTCCCCCTCTTAATGTAAGAGAGAGGTGGGAGTGAGTTATTCTTGTTTTATAAATGATGTCGCTTTTATGATATCTCCTTCTGATAATTCTATTTTTGATTCCAGCATCATGCCAAACTCCTGTTTTTCTTTGACGGTATCTATTTTAACTTTTTGAACCTGGAGTTCTTTTATTTTACCTTCACCAATTTGAGATTCTCGGCGATAAATTTTTACTACACTGCCTGATTTTATTTCTCCTTCTTCTACCCGTCCGCCAGCTACTTGTTTATCTTTATTTTTACTAAAAACTCGCAGTATTTTGGCTGAACCGGTAGCTACCTCCATCGTTTCTACTGGTGTCGCTTCCCTGACCTTTTCCTTTAGAAAATCAATTAACTCATAAATTATTTTGAATGTTTTTACTTCTACTTTATCTCGCATGGCGAGCATTTCGGCTATTTTATCGCTACTTACATTAAATCCTAAAATCAAACTATTTTTAATACTAGCTGTTTTGATATCTTTTTCGGTGATAGAGCCAATACCTTTTGAAATTATTTTGACAGTTATTTTATCACTGCTTAGTTTTTTGAGTTCATATTCTACCGCGTCCAGTGAGCCAAGTGCGTCTGTCTTTAAGACGATTTCTAAACGAGCTTGTCCTTTTGGGGTAAATTCTTGATTTGTTTCTGTTTGAGAATTATCATTTTCTCCTGCAAATTCTATAGCATCTTCTTTTTTATGAAATGTTCTAAATCCCTGACCAACCATTGGAGTGGTATTCCAACCGATTATTTTTACTGGACTAGAAAAGGTGGCTTCTTTTAAGCTTTCTCCATTATAATTTTCAATGGCTCGAATCGGAGCATAAGCGCCAATACTGGCAATATACATTCCTGTTTTCATCGTGCCATTTTTTATAAGAAGGGTAGCGGCGATACCTTGTTTTGGATTCAGATTGCTTTCTACCACAAAACCTTCTGCCATCAAGGAGGAGTCGCCGACAAGTTCTTCAAGATCAGATTGTAGGGCAATTATTTCTAAAAGATCAGTTATCCCTTCTCCCGTTTTAGCTGAAAGAGGTACAATAGGCACACTGCCACCCCAACCTTCTACCAACACTCCATTTTCTGCCAAATCCGTTTTAATCCTATCAATGTCAGCGTTTGGGCGATCAATTTTATTTAATGCCACAATAAATGGTGTCGAATCCTTGGTGATACAGTTTAATGCCTCAACCGTTTGAGGTTTTACTCCATCTTCGGCAGAAACTACTAAAACTGCAACATCAGCTATTCTTGTACCGCGTTCTCTAATAGAGCAAAAAGCCTCGTGTCCAGGTGTATCTAAAAAAGTTATTTTTCTTTTTTGGCCGCTAATTTTAAGCTCGGCTTCATAAGCAGAGATGTGTTGAGTAATACCGCCCGCTTCTTTTTCGGTTGTAGCGGTCTTCCTGATGTAGTCGAGCAAGGTAGACTTGCCGTGGTCAATGTGGCCGACAACTACCACTACCGGTGGCCTGATTGTTAAATTTTTATTTTTTGGATCCATTTGATTTTGAATTGTTTATTGATTTCTTTTCTTCTTCAGTGAGTTCATATTTGCTTTGCCAACTTTTCAATGGCTTGGCAAAAACATTTGTTCTTTCTCTGGTGTGCATTGAGGTGATAACCACTCCATTTCCTTCCTCATCAGTAAAGACTGAAGAAAAACTTTGATTACCGCCAGTTCCTTCTCCCTGAAAAGGATTAAATCTCAAGGTCTCAGCGCTCATCATTTTCTTCTTTATCCTTTCATCTAACGATTTCATGTAGACTGTCGATTCAGCTTGATACTTAATGAAATCCTCCAGGGTTTTGGAATGTAATTTTAATAGCTTTTCGATGTCAGTGGAGCTGGCGCTTCTAAAAATTCTAGATACTCTCATATTCATCAAAATGGCAAACATGAGAGCAACCAGAGCTATTATGAGGCTCACAAATGGCAACAAAAAAACAACTAGATTCCAATCAATTAACATAATCAACATTATACACTAAATATGGTATTATCCAAATATGTCAAGAGTATTTTTAGATTATGCAGCCATTACACCAATTGACCAAAAGGTGACAAAAGAGATGGAAAAAGCTCAAAAATTTTGGGCTAATCCGTCCTCTTTGCATCAAGAAGGGGAAATGGCTAAAAAAACGCTAGAGGAGGCGAGAATAAAAATTGCGCGAATTTTGCATTGCAAAGCCAATGAGATATTTTTTACTAGTGGCGGTACCGAGTCCTTAAATTTGGCTATTTTGGGGGTAATCAAAAGCCAAAGTCGGACTTTTGGGACCGGAGCAGTTCAAAGTCCGACTTTGGCTTTTCAAGGGTCGGACATTGGCTTTGTTTTGCCACATATAATAACTTCTACCATAGAACATCCTGCGGTATTAGAACCAATCAAATCTTTAATAAAAGGAGGGGGAGTTGAAGTTTCTTTTGTTGGACCAAATGAAAAGGGAATTATTTCTCCTGAATCTATAAAAAAGGAAATAAAAGAGAATACAGTTTTGGTGGTTATCCAACACGCTAACAATGAAATAGGCACCATTCAGCCTATTCAAAAAATCGCTAAAATTATCAAAGAATGCAGAAGGGCACCTTCTGTAAATACAGAAGGTGCCCTTCTGCAATATCCGTATTTTTTGGTGGACGCCTGTCAGAGTGTTTTATATGAAAATGTTTCTTTGGAAAGGTTGGGAGCTGATTTGCTTGTGCTTGATGGAATTAAAATGTATGGGCCACGAGGAGCGGGGGTTTTGGTAGTTAAACATGCTGTAAGAATTGAGCCTGTTATTTTTGGTGGTGGACAAGAAGGGGGCGTGAGGTCGGGAACTGAAAATGTGCCAGTGGCAGTGGGGCTTGCAAAAGCTTTGGAAATTGCCACTGAGATGAAGGAAAAGGAATCAGCTCGTCTAATAAAATTACGTGATTATGCAATTTTAAAAATCCTAAAAGAAATTCCGGATTCTTCTTTAAATGGAGATTTAGAAAATCGTCTTCCAAATAATATAAACATTTGCTTTGCCAAAAGCCAAAGTCGGACTTTTGGGACCGGGGCGGTTCAAAGTCCGACTTTGGCTTCTCAAAATTTTGGTTCCCAAGGGTCACCCTTGAAGACCCTTGCCCCAAAGGGTGACCCTTTAAGAAATTTTGATTCGGAATTTCTAGTTATAAAATTGGACACTCTCGGCTTTGCTGTTTCCATCGCTTCTGCTTGTCATACACTTTCTTTGGAAAATGGTTCATATGTGATTGAAAGTTTAGGCAAATCTGAATGCGCTTCTTCTTCACTCCGGGTTACTCTCGGTCGCGATACCAAAAAATCTGATTTAGACAAGTTGGTTGTTGCTCTTAAAAAAATTATCCACTAACAATTGTTTTTTATTTTTAATCTAGTAAAATATAAACAATGGAAGATCTATCAAAACACCAACTCATACTTCTTGTCTTACTCATTACTTTCGTGACATCTATTGCTACGGGTATTATTACTTTTACTTTACTTTCCGAAGCGCCGGTAGAAATAACTCAACAAATAAACAGAGTGGTTGAAAAAACTATTGAAAGAGTTGTTACCGAACCAGGCAAACCTGACAAAGTAGTTACCACTGTGGTGGTCAATGAAGAGGACCGAGTTCTTGAGTCTATCGCTAAAAACGAGAAGTCTATAGTTAGACTAAAAACTACCGGATCCGATGGTTCTGAAATTTTTGCTGGGTTAGGACTAGTCGTTTCAGCCGGTGGTGTTATAGTCGCTGATTTAAGAAGTTATAACGCCGCATCCTCATTTACTGTTTCATTTTCTGATGGCAAAACTTATCCTTCTGGAAAAGTTTTTACTGATAATGTAAACGGTTTGGTTTTTGTAAGAGTCAATATTCCCCAAAACGAAAGTACTAAATACACTTTTTACCCCGCTGTTTTTGGTGATTCCAATAGATTAAAAATTGGCCAATCCTTGGTGGCCATAAGCGGAAGAGATTCAAATGCTGCCTCTATCGGAAGAGTTTTCCAACTCAAGTATGGAGAAGATAAAACAACAGTAGTTAATGTTTTTTCTGATTTAAAAGTTTCCAAGACTCACCTCGGTAGCCCCGCTCTCAATCTTTCGGGAGAAGTGGTTGGTCTGGAAGCACCATTGGGGGAATTGGATACTGAATATTCTTACATTCCCATAAATGTCCTAAAGTCAGTTACCCCAAAAGCACTAGAAGAGTTGGCTAAATAATTTTTAAAAAAATTATTTAGCCAAAATCTACTACGGGGTGCTATAATAGTGCCGTATGACGCCATTTAATAATTTTACAACCAAAGCCAAAGAGGTTATCAGAAAGGCTCATGAGCTGGTGATTGAACGTGGTCAAAATCATGTTAGTCCACTTCATCTATTGGCCGCTTTAATATTGCAGGAAGAGAGTATGGTTGCTTCCATTTTAGACAAAATGGATATAGACACTGTCCTTTTAACAGATTCTCTTTTTGATGCTATGGAAGGCGGAGGTGGTAGCAACACAGTATCTCCTTCCTATCAGATTTTTTTGACCCCAGAGTTGGCTCACATAATTGAGCAATCATCAAAAGTGGCATCAAGCATGAGTGATGAATTTGTTTCAACCGAGCATTTGTTTTTGGCTTGTTTGGATGTGCCAAGTCAGGCCAGAGATATTTTAGCTAGATTCAAAATTGAAAAGGAAAAAGTTTTATTTTTAATTCAAGAAATTAAACAAGGTCGCATGACTGACAATAAAGGCACTCAAAAAAATAAAAATCTCATAAAATTTACTCGCTCTCTTACCAAATTAGCTCGAGAAAATAAACTTGACCCAGTCATCGGTAGAGATGAAGAAATTTCTCGTATTATTCAAATTCTTTCTCGTCGTACTAAAAACAATCCAATCCTAATAGGTGAGGCTGGAGTAGGTAAAACCGCGATTGCTGAAGGTTTGGCCATAAGGATGATTTCAGGCAATGCATCCGAATCTTTGAAGGACAAGGAAATCGTTTCTCTTGATTTGGGTCTATTAGTGGCTGGCACAAAATATAGAGGTGAATTTGAGGAAAGATTAAAAAATATAATAAAAGAGATTGAAAAATCAGATGGTAAAATAATTCTCTTCATTGATGAGATTCACACCTTAGTTGGTGCTGGTTCGGCTGAGGGGTCTCTTGATGCTTCCAATATGTTAAAACCGCCGTTAGCCAGAGGTGAATTACGAGCCATCGGTGCCACCACTATCAAGGAGTATCAAAAATATATTGAAAAAGATCCAGCTCTGACTCGAAGATTTCAGCCGGTTTTTGTCAATGAACCATCTATAGAAGACGCTATTACCATTCTTCGCGGTCTAAAAGAAAAATATGAGCTATATCACGGAGTTCACATTACAGATGACGCCATCAAAGCATCGGTCAATCTTTCGGCTCGCTACATTGCAGACAGATTTTTGCCAGACAAGGCTGTTGACTTGATTGATGAAGCGGCTAGCCATCTCAAAATTTCATTAGAGAATATGCCAGTCATTTTACAAGAGACCAATTCCAAAATAATGAAATTGGAGATTGAAAGAGAAGCTTTAAAAAAAGAGGCTGGTGGTAAAAACATTAAATTAAAAAATCGTTTGCAAGATATTGAAAAGGAAGTGGCTGATTTGAAAGAAAAAACATCTGAAATTGATTTGAAATGGAAAAATGAAAAAGAAGTAGTCGGAGAAATTAAAAAAATAAAGAAAGAATTAGAATCAGTTCGGCTAGAAGCAGAGGCGGCCGAGGCGCAGGCTGATTTAGGAAGAGCCGCTGAAGTGCGTTATGGTTTAATCCCGACACTTGAAAAAGAACTTGATATTAATGTAAAAAAACTCAAGAAATTGCAAAGCTCTAGACGCATTTTAACTGAAGAAATTACAGAAAATGATATCGCCAATATTGTTGCCAAATGGACCGGCATTCCAGTTTCTAGAATGCTTGAAGAAGAAGCGGAAAAACTTGGCAGAATGGAAGATGAATTGAAAAAAAGAATTGTTGGTCAAAGTGATGCTGTCCAAAGAATAGCCGACACAATCAAACGTTCTCGCGCTGGCATTTCTGATCCAAACAAACCAATTGGCTCGTTTATTTTCCTGGGGCCAACAGGAGTTGGCAAAACTGAACTTACCAAGTCCTTGGCTGAATTTATGTTTAATGACGATAAGGCTTTAATCAGAGTAGATATGTCAGAATTTATGGAGAAGCACTCCGTTTCCAAGCTTATAGGTTCGCCTCCTGGCTATGTTGGTTTTGATGAAGGTGGGGGACTCACCGAAATGGTCCGTCACCGACCGTATTCTATTGTGCTTTTTGACGAAATTGAAAAGGCTCACCCCGAAGTTTTCAACGTGCTTTTGCAGGTTTTGGACAATGGCCGTTTGACTGACTCAAAAGGACGCACGGTAAACTTCAAAAACACTATCATTATTATGACCTCAAACATTGGAGCCAATTATATTGATAAGATGGAAAAAATGGGATTTGGTGATAGAGAGCAAAAAGGTGGCGCTTACACTGATATAAAAGAAAAAGTGATGGAAGCAATGAAAGATTTTTTCCGACCGGAGTTTCTAAACAGAGTAGATGACATTGTTATCTTCGATATTTTGCCATTGGAAGCAATTAGAGAGATTGTCAAAATTCAAATAGATTTAGTGCGCGAGAGATTGGTTATTAAAGAAATTTCACTTGAACTTGATGAGGAAGCATTGGAGTATTTAGCTAAAGAAGGCTATAATCCTCAATACGGTGCTAGACCTTTGAAGCGAGTTATTCAAAATAAAATATTAAACCCAATCGCTTCTCTTATTATCTCCAAAAGTATTTTGAAAGGTGGTGTTGTTTATATCTCTGTCAAAAACAACGAACTTGCTTTTGAAATCAAAAAAGGCCGTCGAGGATCTATTATAGAAGCCTCCATTCTTGATGCTATCTCAGCTGAAGCGGTGTCATAAAATTTAGAGTTGAAAATTTGTATTCGTTGGCAAAAAGTAATATTTTTTGCTAAACTCTTTTAGTAAATATGCGTCGGTGGTAGAGTGGTCAATTACAACAGACTGTAAATCTGTCGGCTTCGGCCTACGGAGGTTCGAATCCTCCCCGGCGCACAATTTTGCAATAGTAGTTTTTTTATTGTAGTATAGTTATAGGAGGAAATTTGCATCAATTATTTCAAAAAGTTCTCAGCATAAAAGCTGATGGATTTGAGGGAAAACTGGTAGGCGGCCTAATAGTTTCTTTTTTTGTCATTGCTCTTCTGTTTAGTTTTTTGACAGAAGTCCCAAAGAAAGAAGATGACAACGAGAAGAATAAAACGTAAAGAAAGGAGATCTGAATGATTGGAGAAGCTTTGAAAAGTCCTGAAATTAAAGTTGGTTCACTGGTGGTCTTTAAAAACCCCGATGATCCAGAATTTAGTGGACATTCTGCCAACAGAGAATGGCAGGCAATCCGATACCAGAATTACCATAAACCATTCGAGGTCAGAGTCAGAATCGGTGATCACGTGGTTCTTGTTGATCCAAGAGAACCCGAAAAAGATATTCATTTTGGCTCGACTGCTGATGCAAGTTTGCATGTTGGTCACGTTGAACTTCTTTGTGGGTAATGGAAGTGGGGAAGTTACTCCAAATTATTTCGCCGGGTGGGCATTCCCCCGGCGATTTATTTTAATATTTCTTTTGTCCATTTATAAATATTACCTGCACCCATCAGCACAATACATAAAGGTTTAGAAGAATTTATCTTTAATAAATATTTTTTTAATTCATTATGATTTTCTACTGATAGCGTTGGGGTATATTTATTTACAATTTTAGCCAGCATCTTGTTTGTAGTTTTACCATCGTCTATTTCTCTTGTAACTAAAATTGGAGCAATAAAAACTCTGTTAGCCAATCTCAATGCTTTTACAAAATCATTTAAAAATAATCTAGTGCGACTTTGCTGGTGGGGCTCAAATACGCAGACAATTTCATGATTGGGGTGTTTGTCATGCAAAGCAGAAATAGAAGCATTTATTTCAGTTGGATGATGAGCATAGTCATCATAAAAAATATTTTTGTCTTTTTCTCCTTTGTATTCCAATCTTCGCCAAGTGTAATCTTTTTTCCTTTAAAAAATGTCTTGTAATCCATATTTTTAAATTATTATTGGTTCTCTTTGAAGTAAAATACCGAATTTTTGAAATACTTTTTCTTGAATAATTTTTTCAGCTTCCATAATTTCAGCAAAGTTGGCTTTGTTTGGATTAGTTAAAATTAAAGCGTTTTTTGAAGATATCTCTATTTTTCCTATTTTTTTGCCTTTTAATTCAATTTTTTCTATCAACCAACCTGCTGGGATTTTTATTTTGTCTTCAAAATGGAATATTGGCATATCTGGAAAATCTTTTTTAATACTTAATGCTTTTTTATTTTCTAAAACTGGGTTTGTAAAATACGAACCAACATTTGGAATTATCTCTGGATCTGGTAGCTTATTTTGTCTTATCTCTATTATTGCTTCCCTTATTTCTTTTAAATTAGGGTCATTGTTTTCTCTTTCATTAAAATAGTTTTCTACATCTTTATATTTTGGTATTTTTGGTTTTTCTTTTGATAATTTTAAAGTTATAGAGGTTATTACAAATCTATTTTGGTATTCCTTAAAAATACTTTTTCTATAGCCAAACTTGCACTCCTTATTTGTAAATATCAAAAATTCTTCTTTTTCTTTATCAAAAACTTCTATTTCTTCTAAGACATCTGATATTTCTGAGCCATAGGCCCCGATATTTTGAACCGGAGAAGCTCCGGTCTTACCTGGAATCCAAGAAAGAGCTTCAATTCCAGAAAGGTTTTTATTCACTGCGAATTGAACAACATTATCCCATTTGTTCCCAGCTTCTATTTTTATTTTTTCATTATCAATTTTTAAAGTATTTAAATCTAAAAAAAGAATTACTCCTTCTACATAATTTTTAGGGATTATATTTGTTCCTTCTCCGACAACAATCAATGGCAAACTTTCTTTTTTAGCAAAATTGTTTGCTTCTGCGATTTCTTCTCTTGATTTAGCTTTTATTACAAAACTAGCCCTTGATGGTAAAGACAGGGAATTTAAAATAAGAGCGTTTTTATCCACAATCATATCTTTCATTATATATCATATATGATATAATAAATATATATGGGGAATGTGGATAATCAAAAAGCAATAGGTAATTTTATTAAAAAACTTAGAGAGAAGCGTTCTCTTACCCAAGGGGAATTAGCTGATCTATTAAAGACCTCTCAAAGTGCTGTAGCTAGAATGGAAAATGGAGGTCAAAATTTGACCGCTGGAGAACTTCTTAAGATCAGCGAAGCTTTAGAACATAAAATTGTATCCCTATCTGATTCTATCGATTTCAAAATTAATGGTGGTCGGAAATTAAAGGGAAGTATAAAAACCAATTCCTCTAAAAATGGAGCTATGGGTCTTTTGTGCGCCTCGCTGTTAAATAGAAATACTACTATTTTACATGGTATTCCGAGAATTGAAGAAGTTAATCGAATGCTCGAAATATTTTCTGCTTTGGGAGTTAAATACAAATGGCTTGAAAAACAAACAATTGAGATAACTCCCCCAAAAAAATTTGAAAAGGAGGGCCTTCTTCACCCTTCCGTTGCCAACGTTAGATCAAGTTTAATGTTGATTCCCGCAATGATTCATAATATTAAAAACTTCTCACTACTTCACAGCGGTGGTTGCAAAATGGGAGAACGCACTATCGCCGCTCACAAATACGCTTTTGGGGATTTTGGCATTTCAATAAAAACACTTAACAATAAATATAATATTTCTTATAAAAAAATAAAACCAGCAAATATCATAATGTATGAAGCAAGTGATACCGCGGCAGAAAACGCTATTATGATGGCCACTTTAATCCCGGGAGTAACAGAAATATCATTTGCTCCACCAAATTATCAAGTACAAGAAGTTTGTTTTTTTCTTCAAAAACTTGGCTTCAAAATAGAAGGAATCGGAACAACAAATTTAAGAATTTATGGACTTAATGAAATAAATCAAAAAATAGAATATTACAACAGCGAAGACCCGATTGAATCAATGATGTTTTTAAGCGCTGCCATTGTTACCAAATCTACTTTAAAAGTAGAAAGATGCCCCATAGATTTCTTGGCTCTAGAACTAACTAAACTTAAAGTTATGGGTCTTAAATTTAAATTATCAAAAGAATATTTAGCGCTGAATGAAAAAACAAAATTGGTTGATATTACTGTTTTTCCATCAAAATTAAAATCATCAAAAGATAAAATACATGCTCAACCTTATCCGGGAATAAATTCAGACAATTTACCGTTTTTTGTGCCAATCGCTACTCAAGCAGACGGCACAACTTTAATACACGATTGGATGTGGGAAAACAGGGCAATTTATTTTACTGAACTTAATCGATTAGGGGCTAATATATCTTTGGCTGACCCGCATAGAGTTTTTGTGAATGGCCCAACGCCTTTGAAACCAGCTCAATTGGTTTGTCCACCGGCCCTGCGTCCGGCAATGATAATTTTAATCGCCATGCTCGCCGCCCCGGGCACTTCAATTCTTAGAAATGTGTATTCTATCAATCGTGGCTATGAAGATGTGGTTGAAAGACTAAATAGTATTGGGGCTTCAATTGAGAAAATAACCAGTGTTTAACAATAGTGATTTATTGTTTTTTAATATAATATAGATTTATGGCTCAATATTGTTTTTTAAACGGAAAGATATTGCCGACTACCGAAGCAAAAATATCTCCTTCAGATATAGGACTTTTGCGAGGTTATGGTATTTATGATGGTTTGGCCGCTTTTGGGGGCAAGCCATTTCGTTTTGTAGATCATTGGAATCGTTTTGTTTCTGGCGCTCATATTCTTAATTTGAATGTGCCAATTACCGAAGAAAAAGCTGAAAAGGTAATTATGGAATTATTAGAAAAAAATGGGTTGATGGAACGAGCCAGTATAAGAATAATTTTGACTGGTGGGGAGACTTTGGGAGGTATTGAATATGATTTTGAAAATCCAACATTTTATATTTTAACTGAAAAATGGGAATCATTACCAAAAGATTATTATAAAGATGGGGCAAAGCTTGTTACGTACACTCACAAAAGAGAATTGGCGGAATATAAAACAACTAATTATATTAGAGCAACTGTTTTACAAAATTTTCGCAAAGAAGAAAAGGCAGTTGAAATACTTTATGTATATGATGGGGAGGTTTTGGAGTGTGCCACCAGTAATATTTTTATTGTTAAAAATAAAACCATAATTACTCCAGCCGAAAATGTCTTAAAAGGTATTACTAGAAAAATTGTCTTAGAATTAGCTGATGGAAAATATAAAATAGAGGAAAGACCTATTCAGGAAGAAGAATTAAAAACTGCCGACGAAGTCTTCATCACCTCTTCTTTTAAAGACATTGTACCGATTGTTAAAATAGATCATTTTGAGGTTGGTGGTGGGGTAGTTGGGCCCACAACTAAAGATTTAATGGCTAAATTTAAGGCTTACATTGTTGTGCCAGCATAGCTTGCTCTTGACTGTCTTTTATGTTATCTTTATGTTTGTTAGTTTTCATTTTTATTCGCAACAATTCGTAATTAATTCGTTATTTCGTATATGTCACAAGATCAACTTATAGGAATAGTTAATAAAACAACTGGAGAAGTATATTGGACGCGTAAAAATAAACGCAAAGTAGAGCGCAAAATAGAGCTCAAAAAGTACTCCAAAAAACTCCGCAAGAGAGTGGTTTTTAAGGAAGTCAAGTTGCCTCTGAAGAAGACTAAAAAATAAAACAAAAATAGCCTAAACGGGCTATTTTTGTTAGAATTCAAATAGCTCAATGTGTTGAGCGATTTATTGGGTCTATAGTTTCAATGGTAAAACATTCCTCTCCAAAAGGAAGGTTCCCCGTTCGAGTCGGGGTGGACCCGCATTATAAAAATTTTTTTACTTCTTTTTCCACCAAACCAATTTTTGGTTCTATCCAAATTGTATCTTTGTCGCGTTTAAACCAGGCAATTTGACGCTTGGCATACTGCCAAGTTTCGGTCTGCATTCTTTTTATCATTTCTGACTTTGATATTTTTTTCTGAAGAAACAAAGAAACAATTTTATATTCTAAGCCGATTTCCGCCATTCTTTTCCATGAAAGTCCTTTTTTATGCAAGTCTTTAACCTCTTTTAAAAGTCCCATCCTAAACCACTTTTCTATTCTTTTGTTTATTCTGTTTTTAAGCCTTTCGTTTGGAATTTTTATTCCCAGTTTTATTATTTCAAATTTGTTTCGGATTTTGTGCTTCGGATTTTGAATTTGCAACTCAGGCACCCTGCCGATTGCCTTACATATCTCAATCGCTCTCACCAATCTTCTTGGATTTTTAGGATCAATATTTTTTGCTCTTTTTGGATCTAATTTTTTTAATATTTCAAAAAGTTTTTCCACCGATTTTTTTTCAAGTTGTTTTCTTAACTTTTCATTTGGTGGAACTTCTGGAATTTGTTTGTCTCCCAATAGTGCGTCAATATAAAATCCTGTGCCACCACAAACAATTGGCAATTTACCAGCCCTAACAATTTGGACGACCGTCAAATTTGTTAGCCTGACAAAATTAGAAGCCGAAAATCTTTTTGCTTGTCCTGAGTGAAGTCGAAGGATTGGGGAGACAATATCAAGCAGATGATGCATAACTCCTCTCATTTCTTTTTTGGTTATTTTACCTGTGCCAATATCTAGTCCTTTATAAACTTGTCTTGAATCTGCGGAAATAATTTCACCATTAAATTTTTTAGCCAAAGTTACGGCAACATCACTTTTACCGCTAGCCGTTGGTCCTAGAATAACAATAACTTTAAGTTTTTTATTTTGCTCTGACATAAAGGAAAATTTGTGCCGGAGGAGAGACTTGAACTCTCACCCCTTGCGAGACACGATTTTGAGTCGTGCGCGTCTACCATTCCGCCACTCCGGCATTACATAAAATATAACCTAAATATCCACCAAAATCAAAATATTTATCTTTTAATTCTTACAGTTATGGTGTAAAATAACTTTATGTCCAATACTGCAAATTTTTATCAAAACTCAATATTTTGGGTGGAAGTGGATAAAATTAAACCCAATCCTTTTCAACCTCGACGCGAATTTGACGAAGATGCTCTTAGGGCTTTGGCTGATTCTATCAAACAATACGGTGTGCTTCAGGCATTGGTAGTTACTCGAAAAGAAATCATAAAAGATGATGGTTTGGTGGTGGAATATGAGTTGATTGCCGGCGAGCGTCGTTTGCGCGCCTCCAAAATCGCAGGTCTTTCTCAGGTACCGGTCATTATCCGTATGGGAGAGGGGGATGATAATAGAGATGATTTGATGAAATTAGAGTTGGCTATTATTGAAAACGTGCAAAGAGAGGATTTAAATCCGGTGGAACGTGCCAAAGCTTTTAAAAAGCTCTCAGATCAGTTTGGTTTTAAACATCATCAAATTGCCCTGAAGATAGGCAAGAGTCGAGTTTATGTTACCAATACAATGCGTATTTTAGATTTACCGGAGGAAATGCTTATTGCTCTTTCAGAAGGTAAAATAAATGAAGGTCATACTAGACCGCTTTTAATGCTCATTGATCGACCAGAAGAACAAAAAGTTCTTTTCCGAGATATTATGTTGCGTAAAATGAATGTTCGCGATGCTGAAGTTGCGGCACGAAAAATTGCGATTGAAAGAGTGCGCAAATTTAATGCATCAGTTGATCCGGAGATCTGTGCTCTGGAAGAAAAATTTGCTGAGAGTTTGGGGACGCGAGTGAGAATAGAGAAAAAAGAAAATGGCGGTAAATTAATGATTGAATTTTTTTCCAATGATGATTTGCAAGATATTTTGAATATGCTAAATCAAAATAAAAATACAACAGAAGAAAAACAGGAAGTTGGGATTGACGATAGGACTCCAGAAGAAGTTAAAAAAGCGGAAGATACTCCAATAGAAGAAGATTTATATTCAACAAAAAACTTTTCTATATAAAATTTCTGATATGTCTTTTAGCAAATGAGGTTTTGGCATAATCTAACCACTTATGTTTTGGACGAGCATTTTTGCTGGTGATAATTTCTATAATATCACCCTCCTTAAGAATACTATCAAGGGGTGAAAGCTTTCCATTTATTTTTACACCTGACATTCTATTCCCAATATCTGAATGAATAATATATGCAAAATCAATAGCTGATGAACCAACGGGTAAATCAACCACATCTCCCTTTGGTGTAAAAACAAATATTCTTTCACTCAAAAAATCCTTTTTCATGTCAGTTGGATCTTGGTCGCTGATGTTTTTAATCCAAGAGGTAATGTTTTTTTTATTATTATATTTGTCTACTTCTGTTTTATATAAAACATGTGAAGCTATGCCATATTCCGCTTCCTTGTGCATTTCTTTGGTTCGTATTTGAATTTCAACCAAATCTCCATTACCAGTAAAAACGGTGGTGTGCAAGCTTTGGTAACCATTTTGTTTTGGGAAAGCAATATAATCCTTTATTCTTCCAGGCAATGGCCGCCAAGAAGCATGGATAATACCAAGAGCCCTGTAACAATCATCTGTTTTTTCAACAATTAAGCGCATTGCTAAAATATCGTAAATTTTTTCAATATCCTTTTTAAATTTTAAATATTTTTTATAGGAGCTATACAATCCCTTAACTCGATAATCAGAATGAAAATTAGTAAAACCAGATTTTGCCAATTCTTTAGTTACCGATTTTCTAAATTTTTCTAAATTTTCAAGTCGGTTATCATAACCTTTTTTTAATAAAGAAGACATTTCTTCAAAACCCGCTTTATCAACAAAGGGGAAAGACAGATCTTCAAGTTCTTTAGATAATTTCCTAATACCCAATCGATAAGCAATTGGCGCATAAATTTCTAGGGTTTCTCTGGCGATTCTTCCTTGTTTTTCAGGTGGTAAAAATGAAAGAGTTCTCATGTTGTGAAGTCGGTCACAAAATTTTACAATCAGCACTCTTAAATCCTTAGAAGTGGCTAATAAAAGTTTTCTAAGTGATTCATTATGACGGTCTGCACCTCTATATTTTAAAGCGCCGAGTTTAGAAACACCCCCAACAATAAACAAAACATCTTTTCCAAATTCCTTCTCTATTGTTTCGGGTTTTGTTTGGGTATCTTCTAGAGTGTCATGAAGAAAACCGGCACTCACAGTAACCGCGTCCATACCAAGTTCAGCAATGCTTTTAGCGGTAGCAAAAAGGTGATTAAAATAGGGTTCACCACTCAAACGTTTTTGTCCCTCGTGAGCCACTTTTGCAAAATCATAAGCCTTTTTTACCAACTCCTTTTCCTCCGAGCTTGATTTTGTCAAAAGAGAAAGTAGATTGTTTACATCTGTATCCATACATACATATTGCAACAATTCATAAAAAAATCAATGTGGATATTTATTTTTTCTTACGCCAAGATCCACGACGGCTGACCTTTTTTGGTTCTTTCAAAATTTCAATGGCGCGGTCCAAAGTGATTTTATAAACATCATCAGTTTTAAGTGAACGAAAATCTTTTTGGTGTACTACGTAGGGGCCGAAACGGCCGATGTTTGCGCTTATCATTTCTCCCGTTTCTGGATAAGGCCCAAGTTCTCTGGGTAAGCTCAAATATTTAAGAGCTTCTTCTAAAGTAATTGATTTTGGATCTTTGTCTTTTGGTATTGAAGATCTTCTTAATTTTTCTTTCTTTGTTTTTTTTATTTTCCCTTCCTTGCTACTTCCTAACTGTACATAAGGTCCAAATCGGCCGTCCATTACAAATACTTCTAAACCAGAAACTGGGTCAGTGCCAATACTTTCCGCTTCTTTTATTTCGCTACCATCGATATTGCGCATCCCCTTACATTCTGGAAATGTTTCGCAACTCAAAAATTTACCACTTCGGCCAAGCTTAATTATCATACCCGCACCACAGGCGGGGCATTTAAGTTTAGGATCAGCATCGCCTAAATTTGTAATTTTAGCTGTTTTTTCTTTTTCTTTTACATCTTTAGAAAATGGTTTGTAAAATTCCCGCAGTGTTGGTTCATATTCTCTTTCACCATCGGCAATTTGATCAAGCTCATTTTCCATTTCGGCAGTGAAAGTGTCGCTTATATAATTACCAAAATTTTCTTCAAGAAAAGTTGAAACAACATCTCCAACATCAGTTGGTTTTAAAGTTCTGCCATCTTTTTCTACATAACCTCTTTCAACAATGGTTTCAATAATAGATGCGTAGGTCGAAGGGCGACCGATACCTCTTTTTTCAAGTTCTTTTATAAGGCCAGCTTCGCTATATCTATTTGGAGGTTCAGTTTGTTTTTCATTGTTGTTTAACTCAAGAAGGGAAAGAGGGTCGTTACTTTTTACTTTTGGAAGCAAAATATCCTCTCCTTTGGCTCTCGGATCTGCCAAAAGCCAACCTTCTTTTATAACTCGAGAACCGTTGGCAGAGAAATCTGGAATCGTGACGGTGTCAAAGTCGGACTTTCTGGCCTCTTGTTCAAAGTCCGACTTTGACACCTTTGACACGATCTTTGTTCTCATCATCAAAGCATCTTGCATCTGACTAGCGACAGCTCTTTGCCAGATTAAATTATAAAGTTTTTTCTGATCATCAGTGGCGCCAACATTTTCTTTATCAAAATGAGTTGGCCTGATTGCTTCATGGGCCTCCTGAGCATTTTTAGATTTAGTTTTATAATTTCTGAATTGATGCAGTTCAGCACCAAATTTATTTGTCACCACATTTTTTATTTGCCCCAATGCAACGCCCGCCATATTCATGCTATCAGTACGCATATAAGTTATATGACCAGTTTCATAAAGTTTTTGTGCAGTTGTCATTGTTCTTTTAGGCGAAAATCCTAATCGGGTAGAAGCAGCTTGTTGTAAAGTGGAAGTGGTAAATGGAGGTCGGGGAGCTCTTTTGGCTTCAGTTTCAGTCACATCTTTAACAGACCAATTTCCATTTTTCGCCACATCATAAATTTTGTCTGCCTCTTCTTTAGTCTTAGGCTCAACCTCACAAAAAGCTGTAAAAGTGTCATTGTCAAAGGCGGACTTTCTGGCCCCATTTTCAAAGTCCGCCTTTGACAATGTTGCCGAAATAACAAAAAATGTTTCTGGTTTAAAAGCCCGAATTTCTCTTTCTCTTTCCATCAAAATTCGAAGGGCTGGGGACTGTACTCTGCCCGCCGAAAGCCCATATCTCACTTTTTTCCAAATTAAACCCGACAAGTCATAGCCGACCAGTCGGTCTAAAACCCTTCTTGCTTCCTGGGCCTTTCTTAAATTTTGATCAATATTGCGAGGATGCTCAAGCGCTTTTTCTATCGCCTCTTTAGTAATTTCATGATAAGTGACTCTTTTAATTTTCACATTCTCTTCTTTTGTGCTTCGTGCTTCGTGCTTCGTATTGCTGAAATTATCTTTGATAATTTCAGCAAGATGCCATGCGATAGCTTCACCTTCGCGGTCAGGATCAGTGGCCAATAATATTTCACTGGCGCCTTTGGCCAGTTTTTTTATTTCTGCCACTACTTTTTCTTTACCTTTTGAAATTTCATAATGGGGAATAAAACCACCTTCTATATCAATAGCTTTTTTGTTTGATTTTGGCAAATCACGAATATGGCCGACTGACGCGATTACCACATAATCATCACCAATATATTTGCCAATTGTTTTTGCTTTGGCAGGGGATTCTACAATAAGAAGACGCATGAATTATGAATTATGTGTGTTGAATAAAATTGAACGATGAATAAAGAATAAGGGAAAAAAATAAAAAAAGCAAAAAAGATGAGCGCTCGGACCCTTCAGATCCGGGCGCTATGAATGTGTCACTCATTTTCCTATTGTTCGGCGAGAGCCAGATTTGTGGCCGCTCGCCGAAGCGAAATGATTGTCCGAGTCTTTTGTCACGGTTGGTTTTACGATCAGGACAACAGAAAGAGCAAAGAAAATTACAATAATGAGAAACGCTGATGCGAATTCCATTTTGTTTTGAACCTCCTTTTTTAAAATACTACACTCAATTTAAATGTCAACGTGTCAAGGTTGAACCTTGACACTTAATAAACAAAAGAAAACCCCAGACCGGGTTTTCACTTGCGTGATTACCTCGGTCTGGGGGGTGAGAGACTAGCTCTCAGGGGGGGGCGGTACTACTGCTTGGGCCGGAAGCGGATGGTGACCATACCAGGTTCTGACTCAAAAGTCAGATCCTCAGTTTCGTCTACACCCATGAACTTACCCATTGCTCCTTTGCCGTCGGTGGCTTTTCGGAGCTCGAATTTGACTACACCCGGTTCCCACACCGGTTTGGCCGGTTGGGGGGTAACAACTTCTGCGGCGGGTGCCGGCGGAATTGTTTCGGGCTCGGTAGCAGGTTGGGGAGCCGGTTCAGGTGCTGGCTCAGGTTGTGGAGCAGGTTCCGGCGTTGCCACAGGGGCAACAATCGGATCTGCTTCAAACCGGAATTCCGGTCCTGGCAGATACCGACTGATTCCGCCGTAGCGAAGATCATTTCCGCAGGCCTGAAGCATGTAGAGAGTCTCTTCATGTCCACTCGGGAATCTCACTCGAGCGCGAAAGGCCCTCTCTCCGTTGAGCCGGCGGGGAACAGACCGTCCGTCAGCATAGCTGACATTCAGCACTCCCCAAATCCGGCCGGCTGTCTGTTCCAGAACAGTAAAGTCTTGGTATACATTCAGCCTGGTCGAGGCTTCCTCCGAGTTCCCCGCTCGAAATGCTGCGATCTGCTGGAAATGAACTCCAGCAGTTTGAGCAGTAACTCCGTTTGGAACCACGGGACTTCCCGACGTTGCGGCGTCCTGATTGAGGTGGCGATTAGCCAACCAAAACAAGATGGCCAGCACGGCGAGAACCAACAATGTCCACCAAACCCATGCGGGAGTGGTGGGGACTTCGTAAACTGCAGTCTGTTGTGGGAGTTGTAGCCGATCAATCGAAGTGAGAGTCGCCATAATGCCGACCTTCTCCAATCCAACCAACTTCTCTCCGGGACGGACCATCACATAGACGATGCCGTCTTTCTGGAAACGCCGACCGGGTTCCTGAAGAAACGAGTTGTCCTTGAATATCTGCTCCCACAGTTTCGCATCGTCGAGATGCGCCCCTGCGAGATTCCACAAGTTGTCGCCCTTCTGAATCACGTAAGTGTCTTCCTGCGCTGCGAGGGGGGTTGCCCCAAGAAGCAGCACAAGAGTAAACAACAAGCAAAGCGTGCGTGTCATTCTATTCTCCTGTCAAACGTTCTATTGCTATCTATACTCTGACACACCTAGTGCATCACCAAGCATAAACAACAATCTGCCTTAAGTATAGCATAGTTGAGGATTTATGTCAACCCAGTAGTAGATTTTGATATTGCACAGAAGGTGCATAGTAAAACTAATATCAAAATTCACTACGGGGTCAAGCTAGGCGGATTTCGCCGAGGGATTCCTTAATGAGACCCTTTAGTTCTAGAAGTGAAAGCAAAGTTTGAGTTTCGCCGATGGGGATTTGATGATCGGTTAAGGCATTGCGTAAAATTTCATCACGAGCTAGGGGTTCTATTAAAAGTTTTATAATTTGCATTTCTCTTTCCGAACAATCTTCATATTTAATTTCTTTTCCATCGGCATCTTTTTTAAAAGATGAATTAAAATCTAGTTTACCAATATTTAAAGCTTCCAAAATATCATCTGCGTTGCGTATGGGAGTTGCTCCCAGGCGTAAAAGCATATGGGGACCATCAGAATGTGGAGAAAATATGCTCCCCGGTATGGTGAGTACTTCACGATTATATTCTGTTGCTAATTTGGAAGTGATGAGGGTTCCCGATTTGATTTCTGCTTCGACTACTAAAATAGCATGACACATACCAGCCATTATTCTATTTCGTCTCGGAAAACTGAAAAAAACTTTTTTGCTTGTAGTGTTATGAGTCAAAAGTGAAGCTTTTTGTTCTGGCTCCATTTCTGAAATTAAGGTTCCACCTCTCTCAACTATTTCTTCTGCCAACATAATATGAGTTTGGGGGTGAAGAGCACTTGGGTGAAGTCCTGATCCGGGAATGGCAATGGTTGGTAAATTATTTTTGAGGGCAGCTCGATGAGCGATTGAATCAATACCCAAGGCTAACCCAGAGACAATGGTTATAGGGTAGCCTGTAAGTTCCCGTATAAAATATTCTATTGCTTCTCTGCCATAATTAGTATATTTTCGACTGCCAACTACACAAAGTAATTTTCTACTATAATCTGGTATTTGGCCGGCAAAATACAATTGCTCTGGCGGGTCATTTATTTCCTCCAATAAATTGGGCCAGTCCTCTTTATTTAATTTTTTAATTTCGTATTTCACTTTTTCAACTATTAACATTTATTGTATCAAATGATAGTATTTAAGCATGTTAGATATTAAGTTTATAAGAGAAAATACTGAGCTCATAGCCGAAGGCGCTAAGAAAAAGCACATTCCTTTTGACGTTCAGAAACTTTTAGAAGTTGATGATAAAAGAAAAAAGATTGGTCAAGAAGTTGAAGAAAAAAAAGCAAGACAAAACAAAGTTAGTGTTGATGTGGCCAAAGCCGGACAAATCGGAGACACAACCGAAAAAGAGCGACTCATTAAAGAAATGCAACCTCTTAAAGAAGAGATGCAAAAACTCGAAGAAGAGTTGAAGGAAGTGATGACCGAATGGCAAAAACTTATGGTGTCGGTACCAAATATTCCTGATGTCTCAGTTCCAGAGGGAGATGGTGATACTGCAAACGTAGAAGCCAAAGTTTGGGGAGAGATTCCAAAATTTGATTTTACACCAAAAGACCACATTGAACTTATGGAGAGTTTGGACTTGGCTGATTTTGAAACGGGTTCTAAAGTGGCAGGTTTTCGAGGTTATTTTTTGAAAAATGAAGGCGCTGAGCTTTCTTTTGCATTGTGGCAACTCTCGGTAGATTTGTTTAGAAAAAATCATCCAGAATATTCTATGATGCTGGTACCTTCTTTGGTGAAAAGAGAAACTTTACTTGGTTCGGGTTATTTACCTCAAGGAGAAGATGATTTGTATCACACCCAAGATGCTGATTATTTGGCGGGGACTGCCGAAGTGGCCACTATGAGTTATTTTGCAGATAAGGTTTTTGATAAAAAAGATTTGCCAATGAAGAAGTTTGCCTTTTCCCCAGCTTTTAGAAGAGAGGCGGGGAGTTATAGCAAAGACACCAAAGGTCTTTATCGTGTGCATGAGTTTATGAAATTTGAGCAAGTGATTATTTGTGAAGCAAGTCACGAAGAAAGTGTTAAATATCACGAAGAGCTTTTGGCAAACGCCGAAGAAATTTTACAAGCTCTGGAACTTCCTTATCATGTAGTCGTAAATTGTGGAGGGGACTTGGGTTTAGGCCAGGTCAAAAAATATGATATTGAAACATGGATGCCTTCTAAAAATAAATATGGCGAGACTCATTCCTGCTCTTACTTTCATGACTTCCAAACCCGCAGACTTAATATAAAATACCGAGATACCGATGGTAAACTTAAATTTGCTCATTCCTTAAACAATACTGCTCTAGCTACTCCTCGTATTTTAATTCAGCTTCTTGAAAATAATCAGCAAGCTGATGGATCCATAATCATTCCAAAAGCCCTACGACCTTATATGGGCGGTAAAGAGAAAATAGGATAACACCTCCGCGCTACGCGTCGACCCCTCTTATATTAAGAGGGGTAAAAACAAAAAGAAATTATGAATAAGCAATTTCTTTACAATAATAAAGTTTTGAGAGATCGCAGGCAAGAGTTAAGAAATGGCGCGACTGAAGCGGAAAAAATTCTATGGGATAATTTGAAACACAGCAAGCTCCGAGGTTTTAAATTTGTGAGGCAGTATAGTGTTGGTCCTTATATTTTAGATTTTTATTGCCCAAAACTCCGATTGGCAATAGAATTAGATGGAAGCCAACATGGGGGGCAGGATGCGATTTTGTACGATAAAGACAGAAATGATTATTTGGACGCTGTGTATATAAAAGTTTTAAGATTCTGGAATATGGAAATAACAAAAAATATAAAAGGGTCGATTGATAAAATTTTACAAGAAATACTCAAAGTAGCAAACCCCCTCTTAAAATAAGAGGGGGCAAGGGGGTGATATGAAAAATACTAGATATAAAAAAGCTTCTTCAAGGATTGTTCAAAGACGCAAAAAAAGGCATTATGCTAGCTTAGTTTTAAAGATTGGATTACCGATTATTTTTTTGATTGGAGTAATTTTTATTTTAAGGGCTGATTTTTTGCAAGTTGAAAGTTTTGATGTTTTGGGAACAGAAACGGTCAAATCAGAAAGTATAAAAAACATTGCTATAAATTTTACCTCAGGTAATTATTTCTTTTTAATACCAAAATCAAATATTTTATTTCTAAATAAAGAGAAGCTGGTTAATACCCTACTTTCCGAATTCCCGAGATTAGAAAAAGTAAAAATCGGTAAACAATTTTTTAATAATATTGTTGAATTAAAAGTTATAGAAAGAAGTGCTGATTTTTTGTGGTGTTCTTTAGAGGATAAATGTTTTTTAATGGACAAAAATGGATTAGTGTTTGAGAAAGCTGAAATTTTAGGGAATAGATTAGTTTTTAGAGGAATTTTAGAGGGGAGTCCTGTAATGCAAAATTTTGCTACAACAGAAAAAATACAAAACTATCTAAAATTGATTGAGCATTTTAGGACTGCCAATGTTGATGTTTTATCAATAAACATAGAATCTTCTGATAAAGCCATCGCAAATACCACAATGGGAGAGATATTTTTTAGTCCCAATGAATCTGATCTTTCTTTGATTGCTCAAAATGTGGTTCTTTTAATAAATGAAACTAAAAGTAAAAATCCTACAGCCAAGTTTCAATATATTGATGCTCGCTTTGGCAACAAAATGTTCTATAAGCTTTACTGATAATTTTTAGTATAGCTGGTATAATAAAGGTATGTCAGAGGTTTATGAAAAGGACTCGTTTTTTTGGGCCTATGTAAAATGGCATTATGGACAGGGCCTGAGGGAACTTTTTTATGTGGCTGGGAATTTTTTGTGGTTTGTCGCACACTTTTTTTCATTTAAACTTTTGCTCAAAACATTATTTGCTCCATGGAAAAGATTGGGAGAAACATATGGTGGTGGTCTTGATTTGAAGGCCTTTGCTTCAACTTTGATTGTAAATGGTCTTATGAGATTAGTTGGATTTTTTACTAAAATTATAGTTTTATTTGTTGGGATTATTTCTTATTTGGCGGTGCTTGTTTTTTCGTTTTGTATTTTTGTCATATGGGTCTTGGCACCAGCTATACTTATAGGTAGCCTTATATTATCGGTAACATTTTTTGTGATTTAATTTATGACTTTTAAAAAACTTAAAGAAATATCACAACCGCACTATTACAGTCTTGTTTTAGACCGCTATTTTGCTAAAAAATGGAGAGGATTCCTAAGAAAAACTTCTGCTCTTGTAGCCTTAGTTTCCTTTGCTCTTTCCTTTGATATTTTGCCACTTTATTTTGGCAAAGGTGATGCTTTGTTTTTTTTGTTTGTTTTTATTTACCTAACCCTTTCTTTCCTAGAATTTTTTTATCGGTCCATGATGAATGAGGGTTTGGTGGTCAGAATAAATGAAAAATTGATAGACAAAGAAAAAAATCTTGACTATAATCTTTCTGGTGTTTTGTTTATGACTGATGAGATTGATGCCAGCAAAGCTCTTTTTGATAGAAAGATAGGTTTAGAAATCTTTTTAAGACTCGGTATTTCTTTGGAAAGTTGCAAAAATTTCATTTATTCCGAAAGGTCTCAAATTATGGCTTCATCTTTAAATATTGAGGGGGATTCAGCTGATCTTTATTCTTATACAAGCGCTCTTTATGATGTTGATAAATCATTTCAATCTTTTTTATCTCATAATTCTATTAATAAAGAAGAATTTGTGGGCGCAGTCATTTGGGTGGCGAGAAAAGAAGAACAAATACGGCGCAGAAAAAGATTTTGGGGCCGGGAGAATTTAGGGGCTATTCCTTCTATCGGTACCAGCTGGTCGTATGGTGTAGCTACTGACCTAGGCAAATTTGGTGTTCCCTTTGAGTATTCGGTTGATATTTCCTTATTTGACGCGGAAAACGGTTATAGAGAAAAAGAAGTACAAGTTTTAGAAAATATTTTAGAAAGAAAAGCTGAGGCCAACGCTATTATAATTGATGATGATGAAAAAGTTGCCAGAGATATTGTGGGCCGTTTATTAAAAAAAATTAAACTGGGAACTTCACTACCATCCATTGAACATAAAAGTATAGTTGAACTTGATTGGAGTGGTCTGATTGCTTCTTTTAAAATGAAAAATGAATTAGAGGCAGAAATTTTGAAAATTTTAAACCAGTCAATTTCGGCTGGCAATATTATTATTTATATTAGAGATATTTCTGGTTTTGTTTCAAATACTAAGGCAATGAATATAAATTTACCATCTCTTTTTTCGCCTTATCTTGCTTCAAATAATATTCAAATAATTTCTTCCGCCACCAATTCTGATTTTCATTTTATTATTGAGACAAATCCAACTCTTTTGGAAAGATTTGAAAGAGTCATCCCTGATTTGATTGGGGTGGAGGCATCGGTCAGTGTTCTTTTGGAACAAGTCATTTCTATCGAAAGGCAATATAAAGTAATTTTTTCTTATCCGGCCATTTTAGCTTTGGCAAATTCTGCTGATAAATTTATTACTTATGGTGAAATGCCAAGCAAGGCATTAGACATGATGATTGAAATTGCCCCTTGGGCAGTAGAACATAAAATTTCATTATTAAAAGAAAATGATGTTTCAGTTTTTGTTTCTGAAAAAACAGGTGTTACTACTGGGCTTATAAAAGAGAAAGAAATGGAAAAAATAGAGCATCTTGAGGAACTTTTACATAAAAGAGTAGTTGGTCAAGATGAAGCGGTAAATGGTATTGCCAGCGCCATTAGAAGATCCCGCTCTGGGATTGGTAATCCTAAAAAACCGGTCACATCTTTTCTTTTTATTGGGCCAACTGGAGTGGGTAAAACTGAGGTTTCTAAAGCGCTTGCAGAAAGTTTTTTTGGCAGAGAAAGTCAGATGGTGCGTTTTGATATGTCAGAATATAGTTCTCCAGAGGCTCTCTCTCAATTAATCGGAGATTTTACAATAAATAAAAGTGGTCTCTTGGCTAGCAAAATAAGGGACAACCCTTACGGTGTTCTTTTGTTAGATGAATTTGAAAAATCGGCGCCAGATGTTTTGGATTTGTTTTTGCAAATATTGGACGAGGGGATATTTACCGATGCTTTGGGGAGACAAGTAAATTGTCGCAATCTTATAATTATCGCCACATCAAACGCTGGCAGTTCTTTGATTTGGGATACCATCAAATCTGGCAATAATCTTTCCAAATCTAAAGATTTCATCATCAACACCATTATAAAAGATAAAGTCTTTAGGCCTGAACTTTTGAATCGGTTTGATGGAATCATTTTCTTTCATCCACTACAGAATAATGAACTTCAAAATGTCGCCAAATTAGGATTAGAAAAATTAGCCAGAAGACTTAAGGAACAAAATATTGAATTGGTTATAAATCAGGACGTTATAAACTTTTTGGTGGAGAAGGGAAGCGATCCGCAGTTTGGTGGGCGCTCGATAAATCGCGCAATTCAAAATGAAATTGAAGATTTCATTGCTCGCAAAATTGTGAGTGGTCAAGCTAAACCCGGCTCTAAAATTGAAATAAAAAGGGATGAGTTAGAATAAATGGCTCTGTTAAGCCACTTTTTATAACGTCTGAACCGGCGGCGCCAGATCGTCTGGTATGTGTTCATGTCTGACTGCCCCGCACCTCTTCCAAGAGGTGCGGGGCAAACTTTTTATATGATAGGATAAAGAAATGGTAAATTTAGGATTTTGGGGAAAATTAAATAAACCGATATTTTGTTTGGCACCTATGGCCGACGTAACCGATCGGGCCTTTCGTCGTATTATTTCTAAATATTCAAAACAAATTATACCACACCAAAAAAGCCAAGGGGAACCCTTGACACATGTTACTTGGACTGAATTTGTTTCGGCTGATGGTTTGTTTTTGGGTGGGCATGATGCTCTGATCAATAACCTTTCTTTTTCCGAAGAAGAACGACCAATCGTAGCTCAATTTTTTACAAGCAAGCCGGAAATGATGGAAAAAGCGGCGACTTTGGCGGCAGAACTTGGTTTTGATGGAGTGGATATAAATATGGGATGTCCTGATAAAAGTGTTGAAAAACAAAACGCTGGGGCGGCTCTTATGAAAAATCCAAACCTAGTGAAAGAAATAATTTTGGCAGCTAAACAAGGAGCTCAAAGGTCTGGCCTTGAAAAATGCTCCAAAGGCCAGACCTTGGGAATTCCGGTTTCTGTTAAAACTCGCATTGGTTATAATAAAAATGAATTAGAGACATGGTTGCCAAATCTTTTAGAAACTGAGCCGGCAGCCATTACTATTCACGCACGCACTCGTAAAGAAATGTCTTTGGTTCCCGCAAGATGGGAGCATGTTAAACGTGCAGTTGAGATAAGAGATGAAGTGTCAAAGGGCGTCTTCAAAATGCCCTGGTCCCAGAAGACGCCCTTTGACACTCAAAAGACGCTTATTTTTGGAAATGGTGATGTTAGAGATATTGCTGATGCTAAACAAAAAGCAGATGAAACGGGTTGTGACGGAGTTATGTTTGGACGAGCTATTTTTGGAAATCCTTGGTTATTTACTGAATACATTTCAACAACAGAGGAAAAACTAAAAGTTTTGATTGAACATACCAAGCTTTTTGAAGAGCTAGTTTTGCCCAGACCACCTATTGGTCAAGGCAAGAGTTTTGTGGTAATGAAAAAGCACTTTAAGGCCTATGTAAATGGTTTTTTGGGAGCAAAAGAGTTACGGATAAAAATGATGGAAGCGGAAAATGCGAATGGGGTTGAAAACATAGTAAATAATTTTCTAGTGTCGTATAATTAAATTATGGATTATATTCCAAATATTTCAGACTACTTTTCTTTTTCTGGTAATTCTGTTGCTAACTTGATTTTATTTTTTGTGGCGACTTTTACTGCGGTTGTGACACTCGTTCTTTTTTTTCATTGGAAAAAATATGGTATGGGAGGGGCATCGCTTGCGTTTATGGAATTAGCTTATTTGGTTGTTTCAGTGGTCCTAATTGTGATTGCTTTTTTAGCTATAAATTAAAATAAAATGATTACTTTTGAAGAAAACGAACAGACGGTGAAAATAGTCAGAAGGCATTATTTGGTTATTATTCCGATGGTGATATCTCTAATGCTTGCGGCACTAGCGCCTTTATTATTTTTTATATTTATAACTTCAGGCTTTGTCCCTCTTGACGCCAATATTATTCAAGTAGTTCAAAATACTTTTTCCAAATGGAAGGTCTTTGGGTATTCACTATGGCTTTTGCTTCTGTGGGTTATCTTTTTTATAGAATGGACCAATTATTATTTAGACCTTTGGATTATTACCAATAAACGTATAATTGATGTTGAGCAGAAAGGATTTTTTCATCGTGAGGTTACCAGTTTTCGTTTCGGGCAAATTCAAGATATCACTGTAGAAACTAGGGGGATTATAGAGACATTTTTTAAATTTGGTACATTACAAATTCAAACTGCTGGCCATGGCAGAGATATAATAATCAGAGATGCTCACTATCCCGAAGAGGCCAGGTCTTTAATTTTGAGATTAAGTGAGAAATCCAAAGCCACACCAAACCAATAATATATCCAACTAAAACATCAGATAAATAGTGAACTCCTAAATAAAGCCTGCTTACTCCAACTAGTAAAATTAAAATAGCGAGAAATATAATGAAAGATTTTTTTAGATGATGTTTTTCGTGTGTCCAGATTGTATAAAAAATAAATCCATACAGAGCCATGGCCATAGTGGCGTGACCGCTGGGGAATGACGATGAAGTTTCAAGATATAGAGCTTCAGCAACAGGTCTTGCTCTATAAAAAATGTGTTTTAACAAATAGACGGTAACGGCGCTTCCACCAACTGAAACAAACAAAGGCAAAATTCTTTGGTAATGTTTGTGAACATAAAAAGACAAGGTTGAGAGAAGAGTTAGTCCACCTATTATTACATAACTCCCACAATAGGTGATAACTAAAAACAAAAAAGAGAGCCATTCAACTCTACTGCTTATAAAAAAATTCAAAATAGATTGGTCTATATTCATACCGATATTATAACTCATAATTTTATTCTGTGATATTCTAATAAATATGGAAAAAACCATGGATGGCATTATGCGATGTAGTCGCTACTCATTTGGCCCAAACCGCCTTCATTATTGTGGGCCGGATGCAAATAAGGAATTTAAAGAACTCATAGAAAAAGACGGAAATAATTTCGAACTTTCTCATTTGCTTAAACAATTTAAAACTCTTTTCCCATATCTTAAGAAAATTGCGGAAGCCAACGGCGTGAAAGATGTTTTTGATAGTCGAGTGGTTGAAGCTTATTGGCTTGGCAATGGGCTTTTGGAAAATATAGAAAAAAATATTTTATACCGTTTTTTAATAGATGATTTAAAAGTTAAAGATAAATTAAAAAACAAAGAATTTCATTGGTTGGAAGAAAAAATTAAACAAGGCGCCGTGCCCCACCATTCATTCCATGTTTTCAATATTTGGGGGCAGGAAGGTCACAATGATTTACTCTCGGAATTAAACAGAATGGATGAATGCCGAATTTCTTCTGGCGTAATTACGGCCTTAAACGGCCCTGAAATTATCGTTTTCACCGAACCGCTCATATACACGGCTGGCAAGTTTGCGCTCGGTGATGTGGCCCCTAAGGCACTAACGAGGCAGCTAGAGTCTGAATATGATATAGAGCAAATAAAAGTGGGAGAAACAGTATCTATACATTGGAGCGTACCATGTGAAGTTATTACTCCCAAACAAGCTGAAATTTTGCGGAAATACACACTTAAAAATATTGCTTTCGCTAATTTGAATTTATGAAAAAGAAAATTTTTGTTTTTGGAAATATGGATTTGGAAATGGATAACTTACCACTTAGGATTTTACCTAAACTTCAAGAAAAATTTCCTGGAACTGATTTTGTTTTAAAAGACCCAAATGAAGAATGGGAAGTGCCGCAAGAAATAACAGTCTTGGATACGGCGGTTGGTATAAAAGAAGTAACAGTTTTTGATAATCTGGAGAACTTTTCGAAAGTGCCGAGGGTGGGAATGCATGATTTTGACGTTTTAACCAATCTTCGTTATTTGCAAAAGCTCGGAAAAATTAAAAAAGTAAAAATTATAGGCATGTCGCCAGATATGGAGGAATCGGAAGCCATAAAAAAAGTGAGCGCTATCTTACGACAACGCTCGATTTGATCCATCTTCAAAGAAGCTCAATCTTCTCAATGACCACCCCCCGGTGAACGGATATGGTGTCCACGATTTCCAACTGAAGATCGTAAAAATTCACAAACGGCTTAGCGAGACCAGTCGCAACCATTTGTCCATTGATGCCAACTACCGTCAGCATTTTCACTGCACAATTGCCTTCATGATTGTGGTGGTAGCGCCAATGTTTTGAAACCGATTCGAAAGATAAATTGGCGTCAATATTCAGTTTTGTGCAGGTTTCGCAATATTCTCTGAATGCTGTCAGAAAACAGTATTCCATCAGCGCCAAGTCTGGCTGCATGTTGTTTTCGACAAACAACTTGAGCCGTTCGTAATCTTCCAGTGTTATTTTGCCGGTGCGCAGTTTTTCATCTGCACATGGCCAAGCGTAGCGTAGGAAAAGCAACAGCCCGGAAATCTCTGCCATAAAGAACTCCCCTCTACGAGAGTTATACCACTATTTCTCCTCCCACTCAACTTTCAAAAAATGAGCAGCGCAAGACATACATGGGTCGTAAGCACGGATAAGTTTTTCTATTTCCAGAACAATTTTATTTTTAGTTTCTTCGGAATTGTCAGCATATTCAGGTTTTTCTATTAGACTTTGCACTAAAACACCTACATCTCTTTCAATATTGATTTGATTTTGACCCGTTGGCACTACAACTTCGCCTGAGACAACTTTGCCGTCATCACCCAAAACAATTTTATGATAAAGAGTGCCGCGTGGAGCCTCAATCACGCCGATTCCCACGGCTCCGGCCCTGATCTCGCCCTTAACTGGATTTTCTGGTATAAATTTATTCTTTGAAAGAAGGTCCTGGGCTTCATCTATACTGTGTAATATTTCTATAGCTTGCGCTAAATTGTTGTAAAAAATGTCAGTCGATGGGAAGAGTTTCAAAACTTCTGCGGCTGACTCCAAAGTTTTAGGATGCAACTTGTCTTTGGCCAAGTTTATGCGAGCGAGAGAGCCGACCATATAACCTTCACCTTCGTAGGTGTAGCCCACAGCTTGAGAATAAGGAATAACAGTTTGTTCTAAATGTGAACGAAAATCTTTTTCTTCAAATTTTTCGTTACTGCTTGTTTCGAGAGTGCCGTTTATATAGCCGAAAGTGTCTTTTGGCACAAGGGCAATATATTTGGTTTTACGGTCAAAATGGAACGACGCATTTTTGAATATTTCTATGAGTCTCAAAACGGCTGGCCTTATATTTTTTAATTTTTCTATAGCCTCGGTAACACCGGCTTCATCTGGAAATTTTAAAAAGCCACCAATCACGGGGAGAGTTGCATGGACGCTTCGGCCGGCGATGAGAGTTGCGAGAAAATTGCCGGCAGATTTGACTCCAAAACCATCGTGAAGAAGCTCGTGTTGTACTGGATCACTCTCGTCAAAATCTAAAAAGGCATCTTTACCAAATATATCTGGCATACTAAACAAATATAAATGCAGAGCGTGATCGCGTATCATAAGCCCATGCATCATCAAGCTACGCAAAATTTTGGTTTGTGGAGATGGAATTATACCCAGAGCATTTTCACAAGCTTCGATACTACACATTATGTGTGAATTGGAACAAGTGCCGCAAATACGTGCAAGATGAGCGGGGATTGCCGCTAAGCTTTTACCTTTCATTGCTTCAGTGAAAAACCGTTTGTATTCTTCGGTGGCAAATTTTACATTTATAACCTTACCATCCTCTATTTTTAATTTAATTGAAGCATTCCCTTCTATTTTTGTGATATGTTCCATTGAAAGGTCAAATGTGTGCATGGTATTGATTAAAACTATTAAGTAGTTGGACGTAATTCAGCTACTAAAGCGTTAACTTTTTCCAAAAAAATTTCCGGGCTCATTGGACAGCCGGGGATTTCAACATCTACTTTAACTACCTCTGAAACTCTTTTAACTTTTGGAGAGGCGCCAAATTTAGTTACAAGGAAGCTTATATGCTGGTTTTGTTCTTCGTCAAAAGTATTTCTTTGTCCCGCAGGGAGACCTACGACAGCGCATGAACCGACTGCCACCAATTTTTTAGAGCGGCTTCGGATATCTTTTATTTCCTCTTCTTGTTTTGGAGAGGCAACGGCTCCTTCTATAAAAGCAATATCAAATTCGTCAAAAATGTTTTTTGATTTTAAAACTCGCACATGTCGAAAATCAAAAATCTTTTTCCACTCCTGCCAATGGTCATTTAACACTTCAGTCATAACTACAGTATTATCTTCACAACAACTAAACGAAAACCACCCAATTTTGATTTTTTCCTCATTTTGCATATTGTGTACATTATAACATGTTATAATGATTTCATGAACGAAGATCCAAACAAAGATATATTTACAATAGGCATAGGTGGTGCGGCTGGAGAGGGTGTTAAAAAAGTGGGTATAAACATTGGCAAACTCCTCTCTGGTATGGGTTTTGAGATTTATTTGTCTATTGATTATCCATCTCTTATTCGTGGTGGCCATAATTTTGTACGTCTTAGTTTTAGTAAAAATAAAATCTGGAATGATTATGCAAAATTAGATATTTTGGTTTGTTTGAATGAAGAAACAAAAGAAATTCACAAAGATGAAATGAAAGAAAACACAGAGGTGATTTCTGACTTAGCTTTGCCAGAAATAATAGAAAGAGTTAAAAATATTTTAAAAGAGAGAAATTTTGAACTAAACAGAGAAAAAAATATATCAGAACTAATAGATGGTAATACTGCTTTTGCCAAAGGTTTAGAGGCCGCTGGTTTGGATTTTTATATCGCTTATCCGATGACTCCATCAACTTCTATTTTGCATTATTTGGCTAGCAAACAAACTAAAGATGGTTTGAAAGTTATTCAACCAGAAAATGAAATTGCCGTAATCAATCTGGCGCTTGGTGTGTCTTATGCTGGCAAAAGAGTGGCAGTTGGTTCGGCAACAGGTGGCTTTGCTTTGATGCAAGAAGCTTTTAGTTTTGCTGGTATTGCCGAGCTTCCGCTCGTAGTGGCTGTTTCGCAAAGGCAGGCGCCAGCGACCGGGGTGCCGACCCGTTCTTCTCAGTCAGATTTGCGTTTTGCTATTCACTCTGGTCACGGAGAATTTCCAAGGATAGTTATAGCCCCGGGTGATCCGGAGGAAAGTTTTAAAGCGGGAGCAGAAGCCCTTAATTTGGCTTGGAATTTTAAAGTGCCGGTTATAGTTTTGCTTGATAAAATTTTGTCAGAACATTTGATGACTTCTTCTATTGATTCGAGCTTTATTTCTGTAGAGCGAAATGAAAGTATAATTTTTCCCGGCACACCCGAACAAATAGTAAAAGTGACCAGTTATGAACACGACGAAAATGGTATCACTGTTGATAAAGCAGAAGATGTGAAAAGAATGGTAGAAAAAAGATTTGCAAAAGCGGCAAATATTGAAGAAGAAATGAAAAACAAAGAGGCGGTTAAAATTTATGGAAATACAGACGGTGGAGATGTTATAGTCTTTTTTGGTTCCACTAAAGGCCCAGTACTTGAGGCCGCCAAATATTTTAATAAGTCGGTAAAGTTGGTGCAGGTAGTTTGGCTTGAGCCATTTGATACGGAAAAAGTTAAACGAGAACTAGAGGGCAAAAGAGTAATTTGTGTAGAGGGTAATCATAATGGCCAGCTAGCCTCTTTAATTCGTGAAAAAACTGGTATTGAAATAACAGAGAAAATATTGAGATATGATTCAACCCCTTTTGATTCAATAGAATTGGCCGAACAAATTAATCAAAAATTTTCTTAAATAAAAAATGGAATTAAATTTATCTACAAAAGCAAAAATTACTTGGTGTCCGGGTTGTCCAAACTCTCAGATCTTGGTTTCTTTCAGGCAAGCTGTTACTGAAATGGTAAACGAGGAAAAAATTAAAATTGAAAATCTAGTGGCTTTTGCTGGTATCGGTTGTCATGGCAAAATTTCTGATTACATAAATGTGAATACTTTTACTTCTCTGCATGGTCGACTTATTCCGTCTATGACCGGTGCCAAATGTGCCAATCCAGGACTTTCGATTGTGGGATTTTCGGGAGATGGGGATTCAATGGATGAAGGTTTGGAACATTTAGTGCACGCTGCCAAAAGAAATTCTGATGTCAGTCTTTTTATGCACGACAATCGAGTTTTTGCTCTGACCACCGGCCAATTTGATGCTCTGAGCCCTAAAGGTTTTAAAGGTAAATCTACTCCTTTTGGCAGTATTGAAGAGCCTTTCAACCCATTACTTTTAATGTTGGCATCGGGGGCTACTTTTGTGGCTCGTACCTATGCTGGTGATATCCTCGGCACCAAACGCATTATGCAAGCAGCTATCGCTCACAAAGGTTTTTCGTATGTAGATATTATTCAACCTTGTATTATTTTTTTTGATACTCGTGATTATTTTAAAAATAAAGTTTATTGGATTGGAGAAGATTTTGAAAGAAGTAATTTGAAAGTGGCTATGGAAAAAGTTTCTGAAAATATAGAAGAGAAAGTTCCTTTGGGAATATTTTATAAAATAGACAAGCCAATTTTTGAAGAAGAGTTGTATAAATAATTAATTATGGACATAAAAAAATTTTTTGATCCCCAATCTATAGCTGTTATCGGAGCTTCGGGCGATAAAAGCAAAGTGGGCCATTCTTTAGTTGCCAATCTCTTTGATAAGAAGGATAGAAAAATTTATCCTGTTACTCTAAATGTAAAAGAAATTTTGGGGCTTCCGACTTTTACTTCTGTTTTAGATATTCCAGGGGAAGTTGAGCTTGCGATCATTGCTGTCAAAGCGGAAGTTGTGCCTCAAATTCTTTCTGAGTGTGGCCAAAAACAAATACCAAACGTAATTGTAATTTCTTCCGGTTTTAAAGAGATGGGACGCAAAGGTAAGGAACTTGAAGATGAAATTTCAAGGATAGCTAAAGAACAAAATATTGCTCTTATCGGCCCCAATTGTCTTGGTGTTATTGATGCTAAAGGTGGTTTTAACGCTTCTTTTTCGGCTCAAAAACCCCTGCCGGGGTCTATAGCTTTTTTATCCCAATCTGGCGCTCTTGGTACAGCTATGATTGATTGGACCATTACCGAGGGTATTGGTTTTTCAAAATTTGTCAGTCTTGGTAATGAAGCCCAGCTTACTGAAATTGATTTCCTTGAATACTTAGAAAATGATCAAGAAACTTCTTCTATTATTATGTATCTGGAAAATATTAATAATGGGCCCAAATTTCTTGAAACTGTAAAAAGAATTACACAAAAGAAGCCGGTGGTTGTTATAAAAGCTGGTATGGGTAGTCATGGAAATTTGGCAGTGATGTCACATACTGGTTCGCTTGCTCCACAACCCGCCGTGTTTATTGCCGCCTGTAAACAGGCAGGCGCCGCCACCGTTTCGTCAGTGCGTGGAGTTTTTAATATAGTTAAAATATTATCTCAGACCGGCTATATGGATAACCCTATTCAACGCTTAATTATTTTAACGAATGGCGGTGGGCCTTCGGTCATTGCATCGGATCTTATCGACCGTTCCCAATCCCTGTCTCTTTCGGTACTTAGCGATGATACCAAAGAAAATTTACGAAAAGTTTTGCCCCCTATGGCGGCGATAGGGAATCCAATTGATATTGGTGGTGATGCTTTGGCAGAGCGTTATGATAAAGCACTAGAGATTTTATCAAAAGTAGATGATGCGGATGCGATAATGGTAATACTGACTCCACAAATGATGACAGATGCAGTGGGGACCGCAAAAGTTTTAAATAAATATAAAGATAAAAAGATGATATTTCCTGTTTTTATAGGGGGGCATTCAATTCAGGCGGGGCGGGAAGAACTAATAAATTCTGGTTTAGCTCATTTTACTTTTCCGAGAGACGTTGTAGATAGTCTTGATTATTTGGCACGAAATTCTCCAAAACTTAAACATTCTTTTGGACACAATTTTGGTCATCACGGAGAGTCTACCAGCATATCGGGAACGGGAGAAATGTTTGAATTTACAAAAACTATCAGCTTGCTTTCGGAATATGGAATCTCTGTTAATGGGAAATTTATAACAAAAAAAGAGGATCTCTCTCTGACGCTTGCTTCTTGTGGCGAAGGACCATACACCATGAAGGCCATTTCTAAAGAAGTTGTTCACAAAACTGAAACGGGGGCTGTCAGATTAAATATTTCAAATTTGGACGAAGCCGGTTTTATATGGGAAGAATTGTGGACAAAAATTCCGGCAGTTGAGGGTATTTTAGTCCAAAAAATGGAAAAGGGTAGGGAGATAATAATTGGAATGAAAAGAGATAATACATTTGGTCCAACTATTCTTTTTGGACTTGGCGGTATTTTTGCCGAAGCCATCAAAGATACAGTTTTACGCATTGCGCCAATTGAAAAAAATGAAGCCTTAAAAATGATGCAAGAAATAAAGGGCATTAAAATTTTAGAGGGTTTGCGCGGTGAGGCTTCTGTTAATTTTGATTTACTCGCGGATATTTTAGTTAATCTTTCGGGTCTTGCCCTTGCTCATCCTGAAATAAAAGAAATAGACTTGAATCCCGTTATGGTCACCGAAAATTACGCAACAATCGTAGATGCTAGAGTAATGATTTGAGATCAAAATTTATATCGGATAATTTTGACTCAAAACCCGAGATTTTGAAATCGGACTCGATAAGTTTGTTTATGACAGACATATCTTGTGTGCGGTTTATGAAAGTGGCACCTATAATTTCAAGATTAATGTCAATAATAATGCGAGCAAAAGAATTTATTTTTGGTGAGCCACGTTTAATAATTTTATATTCAGGTTTAACACGCACATCTCCCGACATAGCTATATTTAAACCAAAACCCATCGCCGTGTAAAAAGAAACCATTCTGAAAGGTTTGTGTCGACCCAGCATATTTTCGGCAGCGGTGCGACCTTGCATTTGAGCATTGACCCAATTGCCTAGTTGAATTTTTTCACCGAGAACCAAATCGTTAAATTCGGCAACGTCTCCAGCAGTATAAATATCTGGAATATTTGTTTCTAAATATTCATTAGCCAAAACACCTTTATTTATTTCTATACCTGCTTCTTTTACCCAGTTTAGATTACAAACCAAACCGATACCGATGAGTGCCAGTTGGCATGGAATTTGTGTGCCATCTTTTAAAATCACTCCTTCTATATGGTCTTGTCCTAAAATTTCAGAAACTTCTGATTCTCTCAAAATTTTAACACCACCTTTTTCTAAAGCGACCTCAATCATTTTAGCCGACTCAATATCCAAAAGTGGGTACCAATAATAGGGTTCACGCATTATAAGTGTCACTTCAAGTCCGGCTAAGCGCATCATCTCGCACATTTCAAAACTCACAAATCCGGAGCCGATGGCGACAGCTTGTTTAGTTGTTTTGACATTTAGGATAAGTTCTTTAGCTTGATCTAAATCACGCACGTAACAAATACCAACCTTATCAGATCCGGGCAGAGACCAATTTTTGGCTTTACCACCCGTAGCTAGTAGCAATTTTTCGTATTGCAAAATTTGACCATTGGAAAGCGTAATGTTTTTTGTATTGGTATCAAGTTTGGTGGCCAAATTACCACTTATTAATTCAATTTTATTTTGCGTGTACCATTCTTCTTTGCGTAACCATATTTGATCAAATGGTATTTTACCCAAAAAGAAATTCGGTTTAGATAACATAATGCGAGAATAAAAAAGATGTGGCTCATCACAAACTATGCCAATACGACTATCTTTATCATTTTGTCGCAAAGTCTCAGCAGCTGTTACACTTGCTACACCACCACCGATTATTAAGTATTTATATTTATCCATGATTCTACCCCACCCCTTCGCCCCTCCCCAAAGGGGAGGGGTTGGGGAGGGGATTTTATTTACTTCGGAAACACTTGCTTGCCTTCTTTATCAAATAAAAATATTGCTTTGGTTGGACAGGATTCTGCTGACATAAATAAAGTGGCGTCATCTGCCGCATCAGCATGAGTCACAGTGGCTTTATTTTCACTATCAAGTTCATAAGTTTCGCCTGAGACTGCGATACATGAAGCGGCGCCGATGCACAAATCTCTATCGACTACTATTTTGCTTATATTTGAACCCTCTTTACTTCTCACATACTCTTTTATATTTGCCATATAAATTAAATTTTTAATTTTATAATTTGTAATGAATTAATTTTCAATTATGATCTCCTTAACCTCGGGGACTTCTTCTTTTATCATTTCTCCTAGCATTCCGTTAAAAGTCTCGTCATGCATTCTGCAACCAACACATGCTCCGCCCACCTTAAGTTTAACAATTCCATCTTTAACTTCAACCAAAGAGACATAGCCCCCATGCATTTGTATATAGGGAAGCATTTTCTCAATAATTTTTTGTATCTTATTTTCCATAATATTTTTCACGATAAAAGCGGATTAGTTCTTCAACTTGTGGAATGCATTTAGGGAAGCCAATGCCGACTTTAGTCCGTTTTTGGACAGCATCTAAAGTTATTGCTCCCTCCAAAACTGCTTCCTCTATATCTGCTTCGGTAGTTTTGGTATTGGGGTCGATAATCTGCTTACCTTCCGCTGTAATTCTACTAAATTGTTTTGTTTTTCTGAACCAATCATTAAGTGCCGCACGTAAAGCTTTGTCGCCCAAAACAGAGCAATGTATTTTTCTGTCAGGCAAACCCCCGAGCCTCTTCATGATATCCTGAGGTTTGATTTTTAGCGCCTTTTCAATTTTCATACCTCCTTTTTCAGTAATCATAACAGAAAGCATTGAAGTGGAGGCAATGGCCGAAGCACAGCCAAAAGTACGCCATTTGAGTTCTTTTATTCTATCTTTTTTGCCATCAACTTTTAACCAAATACGCATGATATCTCCGCAGGCTGGGGAGCCGACCATTCCCTCGGCGTCATATTTTGCCCCCTTGGGGTCTTTCATTAATAAATTTTTGGGTTTAAAAAAATGATTTTTCACTTCTTTGGTATAAGCCCAAGTGTCTCCGGTATATTTATTTACTACGTCTTTTTTATTTTTTTTAATCATTTTTATTTGGTGTGAGATTAAGTGGTGAAATTTTTCTTAATTTTTTAACAATAATGGGCAAATATTTTAAAATATATTTTATGTCTGCCAGAGTATTTAATTTACCAAGTGTAAATCGCAGACTCCCGTGTATATATTCGTAAGGATTGCCTAAAGCTGTTAGAACATATGAGGGTTCGAGGCTTTGGGAATTACAGGCCGAACCGGTAGAGACCATTATACCAAGTTCGTCGAGATGAAGAAGCATTGCCTCGCCTTCAATGTCCAAAATAGAAATATTTAAAAAATTTGGCAAACGTTTTTCTCTGTGTCCGTTTAAAACTGCTTTTGGAATTGATTTAAAAATTCCTTTTTCTAAAGTGTCGCGAAGTTTTTTTATTTTAAAAGCTTGTGTCTTTTTATTTTTTTCGCAAAGGCTTAGAGCCTTTGCGAATCCTACTATACCAGGCACATTTTCGGTGCCACTATGCAATTTCTGTTGTCCACCACCATAAATTATGGGATTTATTTTTGTCCCCCTTTTTACATAAAGTCCTGCTACACCTTTTGGTCCGTAAATTTTATGTGCCGATAGAGTCATCATGTCCACTCCAAGCTTTTCTACATCTATATCCAAATATCCTGCCGCCTGGCTTGCGTCGGTGTGAAAGTAAGGAATGACCCCACCCCTGGCCCCTCCCCCAAGGGGAGGGGAAATAAAAGAAGAATCATGTGTTCCTTTTGCCCCCTCCTTTTGGGAGGGGGTTGGGGGGTGGGCTTCCTTAAATTTCTTAATAATTTTAGAAATTTCTGCGATGGGCTGGATGGTGCCCGTTTCGCTGTCGGCTGATGTTATAGAAACTAAAATAGTTTTATCGTCCAGTTCTTTTTTTAATTCCTCCAAATTAACTAAGCCATTTTTTAAAACGGGCAATTTTACAATTTCAAATCCTTCTTTTTCCAAAACATCACATATGGCCAAAACACCCTTATGCTCTATCGAGGAAGTGATAATTTTGGGCGCAAAAGCCAAAGGGCCACAAGGGTCACCCTTTGGGGCAAAATTCCTCAAGGGTGACCCTTGAGGAAAAGACGCCCTTTGGCTTCTTGCGATACCCAAAATAGCCAAATTATCAGCTTCAGTAGCAGAAGAAGTGTAAACAAACTCGTCGGGCCTACAATTTAAAATTTTTGCTATGGTTTCTGTCGCCCCTGTTATAGCTTGATTTGCTCTGCGGCTCAGTCCATATAAATTTGAAGGGTTACCAAACTCATTTTTGAAATAGGGAAGCATAGCCGAAAACACTTTTTGGTCGAGTGGGGTAGTGGCTGCATAATCCATGTATATTTGACGCTTTTTCATGTGCATACTTTACCACAATATATGGAGATTACTCTATAATATTATATTGCAACAAGCCAAATTTTTGATACAATAACCATGTTCTTTTTAAAAGAACATTATTCCGTGGTAGTTGAAATGCGAATATATAATTACCCGAGAATAAACATTCCGTGGTAGCTCAGCGGTGGAGTGAGGTTGGGATGGGACCCAACCGCAAGGCCGGAGCACGACGGTGCGAGGCGGGGTCGCAGAATTTTTCAGTAGAAAAATATCTGTGACGGAGCCTGTTCAGGCGGCCGCAATTATAGGTTGTTTGAAAAATTGTTATTTGTATTAATTCATTCCGTGGTAGCTCAGCGGTAGAGCGGTCGCCTGTTAAGCGATTGGTCGTAGGTTCGATCCCTACCCACGGAGCAAATTTGACATACCTAACTAGATATGCTATCCTATGTATAGGAGGCAGACACATGAAAAAACTGCTCGTTCTCGCGGCTTTGGCTCTCATCCTTTTGATGAGCTTGGGCTGCACATCCAACCAGAGAGCCAAAGATTACGGAGGGACAATGACAATTGACCTTCCGGTCGGGCAGAAGCTGGTCAACGCATCATGGAAAAATAGCGACCTGTGGTATCTCACTCGTCTTCGGCGAGAAGGAGAGCAACAGGAGGTCTTCACTTTCAAGGAAGACAGTAGCTATGGTGTCATGCAAGGCACAGTCATCTTCAAGGAGCATTAACCGCACCTCCATGGCGACAGAAATTCCGTCGACTTCGGTCGGCGGTTTTCTTTTATCTAAAATTTACAAAACAATTTCTAACTCTTACAGGACTGCAATTTACAAATCACTCACTAGGCTCGTGAGTAAATTGGGAGCTTCCTTTATCAAACGAAGCAAAAAGTTTTGCACTTCTAAACGCTTGGTAACTGTTATTTTTGATATACTTAAAAAGTGTCAATTAAGCCAAATTTATTATGAAAAAAAATTTTATAGTCGGGTTTATGATGGTGATGTCGGTGTTAGTTTTGCCAGTTTTTGCCAAAGCTGAAAATGTAAGTACAAGCCCAAGTGGTAGTGCGGCTGTAAATCCAAATACCAGCGCGGAAAATTTGATGATTTCTTCCCAACAGCAACTCAGCCGGCTTATGGAACAGATACAAAAATTGCAAGCGGAATTGAGTCGTCTCCAAGGAGAAGTTAAAAAGGTGGGGGAACAGATAGAAAAATTAACTAAATCTCTCAAGTTGGGAGCCGAAGGTAAAGAGGTAGAAACTCTGCAAAAATTTTTGAAACAGGATCCGGGAATTTACCCCGAGGGCAAGGTGACCGGCTATTACGGTTCCCTGACCGAAAAAGCAGTTAAAAAGTTTCAGCAAAAAAACGGCATAGAATCAGTGGGTACTGTTGGCCCCATAACTATGACGAAAATTAACGAAATTATTGGCGGAAATAATAAAGAAGATTCAAAAATTACCATTTGCCACATTCCTCCAGAAAACACCACAAATAGGCAAACAATTACAATCAGCAAATCAGCATGGGAAGCGCACAAGGTTCATGGCGATACAGAAAATACTTGTGTTTCAACTCAACCGACTACACCAGGCGCTTGCACGACTGACACTAAACTTTGCTCCAATGGTTCCTATGTCAGTCGTACTGGACCAAATTGTGAATTTGCCGCTTGCCCAATATCACAATATTATATTAATGTCGTCTCTCCCAACGGCGGAGAAACTTGGACGACCGGTTCTTCGCAATATATCAAATGGTCCAGCAGTCTTCCTTCGGCCCATAAAATTATAACCGTAAGACTGAGAGATTCCGCCAGTAGAGAATATTATCTTCTAAGTGATACACCAAATGACGGTATTGAGCAAATTACCGTACCGGCCACTCTTGTTGCAGGACTTTATACGCTGGAAATTAAAACTTTCCTGGAAAATCAGACTGTTTTTGATAAAAGCGACGCGGCATTTAACATTGTGCTCTCAACTCCCACACCAATATTCTGTTCGGAATCGTGGAGCTGTGGAGGCTGGTCTTCTTGCATAAATAGTATGCAGACGAGAACCTGTACTGATACAAATAACTGTAGCATTAGTAACGCAAGACCGGTATTAAGCCAAAGTTGTACACCAACTCCAGTCACGATATCTTTACCAGCGCCGACAGGTCTTAAGGTAGGATTTGGTATAGGTAGCGGTGTAAATAACTGGGTGAAAGCGGAGGAGAGCTTGAGTTTTAATTTTGATGTTGGCAGTCTCTCCAATGTGAGCGCATTCCGTTTATACCAAAAAAAGCCACAGGATTTAGCATTTAGTATCGTCGGTGAATTTAGCAATCCATCATCACTAAATCTTTGCTATTTAAAAAGGACATATGGAACATGGGATTTAGCACCGATAGGTGGGCCGAGTTGTCCGGGTTCTGCATGGCATATAAGTCGTACGAGCTTGTATCCTGTTTCTAGTTATACTGTTGGGGATTACTTGTATTATGTTACAGCTCTCGATGCTTCTGGCACAGAAGGACCGTCTTCTATAACAGGCAAATCAACTTTTCTTGGGACATTCCCTATCACAGTTGAAACTTCGGGTACACTAAACCCAACATTCGGGTGGCAGGCAGTAAGTGGCTGGTCTCAACCGTTAGCTTATTGGGTGATGGTAGCATCAAGTGACGGAACAGGTTCGCAACAAATGTTAACAGCAGTTACTTCAGCTGGTCCAAGCATTTCCAAGGTATATGATGGCACTGCCCTAATCCCTGATAAAGAATATTCTGCTTGGGCATACGGTCGTTCTCACAATTCTGACCAGAGCGAAGACAGGATGTCATTTGCTTCAGAGATAGCAACTTTTAAGGTTTCTGCGTCTACTACCGCCACAACTCAATCTGCCAACAATCAAATGGCAAATGTTTTAGAAGCGATGCGGGAAATTTTGAATCAACTGCAGGAACTTCTCAAAAATAGATAAACGCAAGATAAAATCAAGTTCTTGCTTGATATTGGTCCAGTTTAAAGTTCTCCTTCGATGGGCTCAGGATAAATAAATTTGTGTATAATAGGGAGCTTGTAAAAAGCCTAACTCCCTTAATCGGGGTTTTTGCTTTTTGTTCCAATTTTTATTACACTGGATATTTTATATGAAAAAATCAAAATATACAGCAGGAAAATATTCTTTACGTGTTGGACGGTCGCAAACCGGTAAAGGACTTTTTACTAATGAACCAATACCAAAGGGTGTTCGCATAATTGAATATATAGGCAAGGAAGTTAAAAAAGAAGACCAAGAGAATGCAAAAGGAAAATATCTTTTTGCGACAGGTAGGGGACTCATGATTGATGGCAATATTAAAGAAAATATCGCGAGGTTTATAAATCATTCTTGTAACCCAAACTGTGAGGCCGATGGACCTAGGGGAAAAGTTTATATACGATTATTGAAAGCAATCAAAGCTGGGGAAGAGCTGACTTATGATTATGGCAAAGAATATTTTGATGAACATCTCAAACCTAAAGGGTGTCGTTGCAAAAAATGCACTTCACGATAATAAATCCCTTAATTCAAGCTTCAAATTTGTGAGGATTAGTATATAATTAGCATATGGCAAAAAGAGCAACAGGAGTAGGAAAGCCCCGAGCATCGCGTTCAAGAAAGACTAAAAAGCGTCTTGCAACAAAGCGGGAAATGCTTGCTAAAAAAGCTAGCAAAAAACGTAAATAGAGCGTTGGCTAAATAAAATTATGCTTGAAAAAGGCAAAAAAAACCAAAGATACATAACTTTAGTGGTTTTGATTTTGGCTGTTGTTGGTCTTGGTGGTGGCAGTTTTATTTATTATCAGACAGAAATAAGTATTGCCCAGAATACTGCTTATCTTGAAACAAAAGTTTTGGAGTTAGAAGATAAAAATATTTCACTAACAAACGAACTTCAAAAAGAACAAGCCAAAAATGGGATATTTGAAACTCAGATTGGAGAGATGGCTGGCACCGTAGGCAAGCTTGATAAATTGTCTAAAACAGACAAAGAGCTTTTGCAAAAATATTCCAAAGTTTATTTTTTAAATGAACATTATGTGCCAGAAGATTTGACCAATATTCCACCCGATTATATTTATGAAAAAGGAAAACAGATAAAAATGCACACCAAAGCTTTCCCTTATTTGCAGAGTCTCATTACGGCAGCCAAAAATGATGGTATGGATTTGAAAATAATTTCTGCCTATCGTTCTTTTGGTGAACAGAGTCAACTGAAAGGTGCTTATTCTGTTAGTTATGGAAGCGGGGCCAATACATTTTCTGCAGATCAGGGGTATTCAGAACATCAGTTGGGTACGACTATTGATTTTACGACAACTTCTGTTGGTGCAAGCTTCTCAGGATTTTCTAAAACCCCCGAGTATCAGTGGCTAATGCAAAATGCATATAAATATGGATTTATTATTTCTTACCCCAAAGACAATGCTTACTATCAGTTTGAACCATGGCACTGGCGATTTGTAGGTAAAAGTCTAGCTAAACGTCTGTTTGAAGAGAAGCAAGATTTTTATGACTTAGAACAGCGAACAATAGATAGTTATCTTATAAATATTTTCGATTAATTGGACAAGCTCACTATATTAAATTAATAGCTCATAATATAAATATATGAGAATAAATATAAAAGGTACTGGCATTTCATTAACTCCGGCAATTTCAGAATATGTTGAGAAAAAAATTAATATGATCCAAAAATTTTTGGGTGATGGAAATGAGATTTTAGTAAATGTAGAAGTTGGCAAAACAACCAAACATCATAAATCAGGAGATTTTTTTAGAGCTGAAATTCGGGTAACTGCCAATGGGCAGACCTATTATGCGGTATCAGAGACCGAAGATCTTTATGCCTCCATTGATGAGGTAAAGGATGAAATTGTACACGAAATGACTTCTAAAAGAAAAAAAGCAATGCGTCTTTTCAGGCGAGGTGGCGCAAAAATAAAAGAATTGCTCCGAGGGTGGAAAAAATAAAAGAACTATTTTAAGTTTTTAAAACCGCGCATAAAATCCTCAAAAAGCATTTCTTTTTTGCCTTCTGGGATTACTTTCAAGATTTTTAATTTATTATCCTCAATTGTAGTGTCAGTTATTATGATACGTTTACTTTCAAGGAAAAAGTAAGTAGTGGGCCAATCTTCAAAAGCTTTTATTTTACATAAATATTTGAGAGCGATTTCGCCAGTTGGCATATTATTTAAATCAATCTGAATCTCTCCATCTTCTTTTTTTATTTTTTGGCAGTAAGTAGCTTTGCTCTCGTCTTGCATAATCGGGTCAATTGCTCCAATCATCCACTCTGGCAAGATATGAGCAAAAAGTTGGGCTCCCTCAATTGCAAGAGTTTTTTCTAGCTCTTTTTTGCTCAAAACCCCACCCGCCCTGCGGGCACCCTCCCCTTGACCAAGGGAGGGAAGAGAAGAAGATACCTCCTCCTGTTCCCCCCTTAAGGTAAGGGGGGCTGGGGGGGTTATTTTCTTTTGTATTACAATCGGCCCCGTATCCATTGTCTCCTCGATTTGCATAATGGTCACTCCGATATCTTTTTTATTATTTAAAATCTGGCTTTGAATAGGCGAGGCGCCACGATATTTTGGTAAGAGGGATGGGTGAATGTTTAATGTTTTTTTCTCTGGTATTTCAAAAATATTTTTGGGAATTATTTTTCCGTATGAAGCAACCAAAAATAATTCATAACTCCCGTCTTTTAACTTTGTCACTAAATCAGAATTAGACTTAAGAGAAGTTGGGTCCAAAAATTTAATATTATTTTCTTTGGCCCAAACTTTTACGGGGGTTGGAGTAAGCACCAATTTTCTACCTTTTGGTTTGTCGGGAGTAGTGATGATAAGCGCGGGTAAAATATTATGAAGTTTTAGTTCATCTAAAACATAAACACTAAATTCTGAACTGCCAAAAAATACAATATTCATAATTTTATTTTTTTGGTATTGGCGGTATTTCTTTTAAATCTTTAGCCTTGTCAATAAATAAAACTCCGTCCAAGTGATCTGTTTCGTGCTGAAATGCTTGAGAAAGAAGGCCTGATCCACCCATAGTAAATAATTTACCTTTTTCGTCATATGCCCGCACTAATGTTTTTTGAGATCTATTAACCCTGCCATAAAGCCAACGGACCGAAAGGCAACCTTCCTCCATCGCAACCTTTTCTTTTGAGGTTTTTAATATCTCCGGATTTATAAAAACAAGATCCTTATATTCTTTTTCATATTCTGAAGAACCCGAAGGGTCTTTAGTAAATTCATTCAAATTTTCTCTTTTTGATTTTTTTACTTTATTTTTTTCCTCCTCCATTAGCTTAAATATTTTTTTAGATACCACAAAAATACGCAAATTTTCTCCAATTTGCGGAGCGGCAATAGCTACACCATCATTTTCTTTGTCTAGTGCCTTTTGCATTCTTCTAATTATTGTCTGCACCTTCCGACTTTCGATATTTGATATTGGCACCTCTTTTGCTATTTTTCTCAACCCCTTGTCTTCTTTTTGTACTATATTATTACTCATATTTTCTATATTACAACAAAATAAGCTTAAAATCTATAACAAATTATCAGGGTCTATCTTAATTTCAAAATGAGGGGGGAGGGATTTCAAAACAGAAAGAAGGACGGGTTCTGGCCAATTTTCTTTAGGTAATTTTATAACTACATTGATAGCAGATTGCTCTCCCCTTTTTTCATGAATTGAATTAAAGACTGCCGGGTTGTAGTCTTTTAAAATTTTTTTTAATTTTTCGCTTTCTCTTAACACAAAAATTTTGGTGCCACGAGTAATTATTTTTATAAAAATACCAAATGGCGGATAACCCAAAACTTGTCTATCTTCTATTTCTTTTCTATAAAATTCCATCAAATTGCCGTTAATCGCAAATTCTACAGTTGGATCTTTGGGGTTTCTAGTCTGAATTAAAAAATTATCTTTAGCAATATTTCTCGTTTGCAGAATAATCCGAAATATTTTTTCGCGAATACGAAAATCGGGAATGGAAAAAAGAGAATCAAATGAAGCGATAGCCGAGTTGGCTACTTTTTTATAAAGATAAGAAAAAGCCATTTCTGTGCCCAAAAGTATTGAACCTCTATTTTCATAAAAATTATCAATTATTTTCAACGCCTTGGCACTGCTGGGGGCAATATCTTTATGAATTTCAAATATTATTACTCCAGGAAAATTTTTTCTTACCTCTTCGGTTACTCTATCAATGCCCGAGCCAAAAGCAGCTAATTTCCAGCTATGGCAATTTTGACAAACTTCCGTAGCATCTCTGGTTTCGCTACATTGGTGGCATTTGAAAGCTCCACCAGTATGTGTTTTATATAAAATCATTGGGGCTAGGCAGTTATTACACTTGACCTGTTCTCCACAATCACGGCAAACGGTGATTGAGGAAAGACCCTTTCGGGCGGCAAAAATAAACATACGGGATTCATTTTCTATGGTTTTATTAATCAAGTTTATTAATTGAGGAGATAATGTTTTAAATTCTTTTTCTTTTTTTGTGATTTGTTTTAGGTCAGATATGGAAGTCTCCGCCTCTTTTGGTAGTCGCCATTTAATATTTTCAAATTCAATAGCTTCCCCTTGTTTGTATCTATACAAGGTTTCTGTTCTCAAAAAGGAATCACCGATAACCAAGCGAATATTTTTTTTGCTGGCTAGGATTTCAGCAAAAAATCTTAAATCCATAAAAGGGCGGGAAAAAGTTTTCCAACCGTCACTATTTTCCTTGTCTATTATTATAGTACCCAAATCACTTCTTGGTAAAAATAACCATTTAGAAGTGGCGACAATAAGGATTGGATGAGAGGTGAGAGAGGCCTTTTCCCATTCCGCTTTTAAATCTTTTTTTGTCATATCATTATAAAAAGTGCTGACAAATGATTCAATTCCTCTTTCCAATTTTTTTTTGGCATGTTTTATGTCCTCATTTTGGGGCAAACAAAGAAAAACTGATTTACCCCTTGCGAATTCTTCACGAATGAGTGATCGATAATGGATAAATCTTTCTTCGTCTGGTGTCTGTGAGACAGAAGGCATGATTGGTGGTAACCCTTTGGGGACAGTTTTTGAGATTTGTTTTTTGCAAGTAGATAAAATAGAGGGATTTTCTAAAACAAAAGAGGGAATCAAGTGAGGCAAAACATTTCCAGATGTGGTTGCAAAATATTCCGCTGTCGCCCTTACAGCTTCTAAGAATTCTTTTTGTAAAAATGGTTTGGCTGTTAAAGCAGAAATTTTTTTTAATTGAAAGCTCGCTGATTTTATTTCTGCTTTTACCAGAGTTATATCTCTACTTTCTAAAACCAAGGCCGACACAGTTTTTCCTCTTAAAGTCACTTTCAACAAAGAACCTGGCTCTAAATATTGAGGTCCAAAATATGATAATGATTCTTTATTTAAACCCTTTGAGAATGGTAAGCATTCAATAATAAACATAAGCAAATTGTGGCAGAGATTTATGTTATTCTCAAGATTGCTCATTTAGGAACTTCCTTGTAGTATTTGGGTATGGGATTTTTATCTAAAAAGCTAGGTATTGATTTGGGCACCGCAAATACTTTAGTATTTGTGCCCGGCAAAGGAGTAGTTCTAAACGAACCATCTGTGGTGGCAGTATCACTTGAAGACAAAAGAATTTTGGCGGTGGGGACTGAGGCCAAAACAATGATTGGCCGGACACCAGAAGCGATTGTTGCTTACAGACCTATGAAAGACGGGGTGATTGCTGATTACAAAGTAACCGAGGTGATGCTCTCTTATTATATGAAAAAAGCTTTGGGGGGTTGGAGTTTTATAAAACCAGAAGTTTTAATTTCGGTGCCAGCTGGGGTGACTTCAACAGAACGTCGGGCAGTTATTGAGGCGGCCATAAAATCTGGAGCCAGGAGCGCTTACGTGGTTAAAGAGCCAATATTGGCGGCTATTGGAGCCGGTATTCCTATTTACGAAGCGAAGGGCCACATGATTGCTGATATTGGCGGTGGCACTACCGATGTGGCAGTTATTTCTCTTGGCGGTATTGTTTCTTCTATTTCAATAAAATGTGCTGGTAATAGAATTGATGAAAGTATTGCCGATTATATTAAAAAATCTTTTAATTTGGCGATTGGAGATAAAACCGCTGAAGATGTAAAAATTAATATTGCTTCAGCATTACCAATAGATGAAGAACTCTCAATGATTATAAAAGGTCGAGATCTTATTTCTGGGCTTCCTCGCTCAGTTGAGATTAAAACTAATGAAATTGTTAAAGCAATATCAAGAGAATTGCGAGAGATAATAAAAGCCATCAAAGATGTATTACAAGAAACACCGCCAGAATTGGCCGCTGATATTATTGACCATGGTATTATTATGACTGGTGGCACTTCCTCACTTCGCAATTTACCCGAGTTAGTTTTTAGAAGAGTTGGGGTCAAAGCCACTCTGGCTGAGGAGCCACTTTATTGTGTGGCTAAAGGTACTGGCATTGCGTTAGAACATTTGGAAGCTTATAAGAGGATGGTCGTCGCCAAGAGATACAAATAAATTATGCATCACGCCAATATCATATTGAGTAATAAAGATTGTCGCGAGTTCATTTTTGATATTTTAGTTAAGGATTTAAATTTTAATGTAAAAGCTAATCCAGATTTCCTGTTGGTTGAAAGTCAACCTTTTGGTATTGATAACGTTAGAGATTTGGAGAAATGGGCTATCGGCAAACCTTTTATTGGCGAAACAAAAGTTTCTCTAATTGTCACAAAATCTATCACCCATGAAGCTCAGAATGCATTGTTGAAAGTTTTGGAAGAGCCACCTGCCGGGACATATATTTTTATAAATCTTGAAAATATAGGTGGTCTACTACCTACATTTATTTCACGAATAATGTTTTTGGATATTCCTCAGATATCTGAAAAAAATGAGAAGCCGATCGAAAACACTGGTCACAAATTTATAAATTCTAAAATAAAAGACAAACTTGCTGTTGTGCGTGCTTTAGCTAAAAAAGAAGATAATAGTGGTTTAAAGGAATTAATAAAAGATTTAGAAATAGTAGCTTATAATGAAAATAAACCAGCAAATCAAATGAAAAATATATTAACCGCCAAAATTTTTGCTTCAGCTCGAGGATCTTCACCCAAAATGCTCTTGGAATGGCTTTCGGGCGTGCTATAATAATTGTCAAAGACGGTCTTTTGGGACCGGGGCAGTTCAAAGACCGTCTTTGATAATTACCCGGTTCCCAAGGACTGTCCTTGGCAATTATGTTTGATTTTTCAGATTTAAAAATAAAAAGTAAAGATATTGAAAGTTGGCTTTCAAAAGAGCTTTCGGTTATTCGTACCGGCAAAGCTACTTCGGCTATTCTTGATTTCGTACAGGTAGATGCTTATGGTTCAAAGATGGGTATAAAAGAGCTGGCCAATATTATTGTTGAAGATACTAAAACCATAAAAATAGAACCTTGGGATATGTCTGTTGGAAAAAATATTGAAAAGGCAATTAACACCTCTAATTTAGGGCTTTCAGTTGCTCCTTATGATAAAGGTTTAAGAATTATTTTTCCAGATTTAACCTCTGAAAGAAGGGGGCAGTTTGTTAAGGTGATAAAACAGAAATTAGAAGAAGCCAAAATTTCTTTCAGAAATTTGCGAGATAAAACATGGAAAACCATTGAAGAAAAAGAAAAAGCTGGAGGAATGGGAGAAGATGATAAATTCAGATTAAAAGAGGAGATGCAAAAAATAATAGATGAAAGTAGTAAAAAACTGGAAGAATTAACAGCAAAGAAAGAAATTGAAATAAAAAATTAAGATAGATGACAATTATAATTTTTTTGATTGTTTTGGGGATACTCGTTTTTGTCCACGAGCTCGGGCATTTTTTGGTTGCCAAAAGAGCTGGGGTGCGAGTAGATGAATTTGGTTTTGGTTATCCGCCACGAGCGTTAAGATTGGGTGAGAAATGGGGCACATTGTTTACCTTAAACTGGATTCCATTTGGGGGTTTTGTCAAAATTTTGGGAGAAAATTATGAAGCCCCTTCTCCTTTGCAAGGAGAGGGGGTGGGGGGTGAGGTAGGAAAAAATTTCACCCAAGTCTCAAAAAAATGGCAGGCAATAATATTGGCAGCTGGGGTGGTTTTCAACATTCTTTTTGCTTGGTTTCTTTTCTCATTTGGTTTTTTGATAGGTTTGCCGACTTCTGTTAATAATAATCTTGGAATGGAAGTTAAAAATCAAGCCCTTATCATTACCACAATTATAGAAAATTCTCCTGCCAAAAGCGCCGGTCTAAAAACTGGTGACAAAATAAAAGAAATTTCACTTTTGAATAGAGACAAAGTTGATAATTTAATTCCAGAAAATGTTTCTGATTTTATAAATAAATCTTCCGGACAAATTATTATGAAAATCGATAGGGATGGGCAGGTCTTAAATTTTGATATTTTACCGGACGCAGGAATAGTGGAAGGTAAAAAAATAATTGGTATTAATATGGATAATGTGGGCACTCTTTCACTACCAATACACAAGGCTATTTGGGAAGGGGGTAGAACTACTCTGAATATTATACATCTGACTGTCTTTGGAATTGGTAATTTGATCAAAGATGCAATTAAGGGGGATGCTGATATGGCAAATATTGCCGGCCCGGTTGGTATCATTGGTTTGGTGGGAGATGCTTCGCGACTTGGTTTTGCATATTTACTTACCTTTACCGCCCTTATTTCTATAAATTTAGCTATTATAAATTTGGTGCCATTTCCAGCACTTGATGGTGGGCGTATTCTTTTTGTAATTATTGAGGGGATAACCAAGCACCCCATCAATTCAAAATTTGCTCAAATTGCCAACACTGTCGGCTTTGCCCTACTTATCGTTCTTATGCTTTTCATTACTTACCGCGATATTTTGCGCTTGTTTTAAAGTCCTTATTTTAAGCCGTATTTTAGAAAACAGAAAAAGATAATTAGTTTTTCCAATAATTTTACTTGACAAGAAATCTTAATCATGCTAAACTTACAATAGAACATTACTACGATGTGGGGGAGGGTTATTCAAACCTCCCTACTAAGACCCGTCTGCATCACCATGACGCAGACTTATACACAACTTACATTGATGGTGATGGCACGAAATTGTTCACAAGCTGGGGTGTGGACTTGAATAATCCCCAGCAAAACCAACTGACTCCCCAAGGGTCAGTTTTGTGTTATAAAAATTTTCTTTTGCTCAAAATTAATTTTAATAATCTTGCACAAAAAACAAATTATCAAAATGACATTTTAGACGGCCGTCAAATTTGTCAGGTTTGTTATTTATTAAATATTAAATTTTAATTTGGTAGGGTTTTGTCAGTTTGAAGGTTTTTATACAGGAAGTAAGTTTTATTTCTTTTAAATGAGCAACAAATTTTTTTGGTAAAGGACTTGGACCAACCCACACACTTTGTTGAATCATATAATATTGAAATTCTCTCAAATGCCATCTCAACCAATTTCTCTCGGCTCTTTTTGACTCTGGAATATCAAACATTAACAAAAGATTTTTAGGAGCATTGAGTACAAAAGGTGAGCCAAATCTTGCCGATAGTTTTCTTTTATTTTCAAAATATTCTTTGCCTTTTTTGGTTAAAATCCATTTTCCCGATTTTATTTCTAATAACCCGCTTTTTCGTAATCTGGAAAAAGTTATTTCAAATGAATTTTTAGGATGGTCTTTTTTATTTTCCCAAAATACTGGCACTCCAAACATATTTACTTTCACTCCTTTATAATAAAGGTGTGTGTTCCAAAGACCTTCTAATATTTCCATTACAATGCTCATAACTTTAATTATATCAATTGGTTTTTAATATGACAAATGTGACGACCGTCACATTTGTCAGAATAGTTGCTTTGTTTACATTATATGTTATATTTTAATTGGCTCGTGGTTTGCGAAAGCAAATAATGGACACTACCTAAAAGTGGCACGAGAGAAGGTTATGTTCATAAGACACCTTCGCCCAGAAAGTAACGTACTCTGAGCTGGTAAACCGTTGATCGCTTTGTGGGCAAAATATTAGTTAACACTTTTGTTTTGCCCCAAGCGGTTTTTCTTTTTGCTCAAAATGAGATTTGGGGGTATTATTAAGAAATGAGGCAATCACAACTTTTTACAAAAACTAGACGAGAAGCGCCAGCGGATGAGACTGCCAAAAATGCACAGCTTCTGATTCGTGGTGGCTATATTCATAAGGAAATGGCGGGAGTGTATTCTTATTTACCCCTTGGCCTGAGAGTGATAAAAAAAATTGAAAATATAATAAGAGAGGAAATGAATAATATTGGTGGTATAGAAATGAAAACATCTATACTTCAAAATAAAGAAATATGGGAAAAAACGAATAGATGGGATGATAGTGTAGTAGATAATTGGTTTAAAACAAAATTAAAAAATGGAGGAGAAGTTGGTTTGTCATTTACTAACGAAGAAGCGTATTCAAATATTTTAAAACAGTATATAAATTCTTATAAAGATTTGCCAGTTTATCCATATGATTTCAAAGAGATTTTTAGAAATGAAGCCAGAAGCAAATCAGGAATTATTAGAGGAAGAGAATTTTATTGGAAAGCTTTATACTCGTTTTCTGAAGATGAGGAAGAGCACAATGTTTTTTATGAAAAAGCAAAAATCGCTTACCAAAAGATTTTTGAAAGAGTCGGGATTGGTGGCTCAACTTATATAACTTTTTCATCAGGCGGGACCTTTTCAAAATTTTCTCACGAATTTCAAACTCTTACAGAAGCCGGCGAGGATATTATTTATGTTGATGAAAAAAGTAAAATAGCTATTAATAAGGAAGTTTTTAATGATGAAATTATTGAAAGCTTGGGGTTAAAAAAGGAAGAACTAGTGGAGAGTAAAGGTGTTGAAGTTGGTAATATTTTTACTCTTGGAACCAAATTTTCAGAACCATTTAATTTGAAATACAAAAATGAAAAAGGGGAAGATATAATTGCTTTCATGGGTTCCTATGGTATTGGTTTAGGACGACTTATGGGTACGATTGTAGAATTACTTGCAGATGAAAAAGGTATTGTTTGGCCGGAATCAGTGGCGCCTTTTAAATTCAGTTTAATCGAAATTTTGTCAGAAAAATCAGAAGTGAAAGAAATGGCAGAGAAAATTTATAAAAAATTAGGCGAAGGAAATGTTTTATATGACGACCGAGACCTACGAGCAGGAGAAAAGTTTGCTGATGCCGATTTATTAGGAATGCCGTATCAAATTATCGTTAGTGAAAAAAATATTGTCTCTGGCAAATTAGAAATCAAAGACAGAAAAACTGGTGAAATCAAAATGATTTCTGAAGACGAACTCCAAAATTTGTGCTAGATTATCCATATGTTCAAAGAAAAAATAGAACAATGGAAAAGTGTTTTGCGCAATGATATCGGTATTGACTTGGGGACGGCAAATGTCTTGGTTTATGTGCGTGGAAAAGGGGTTATTTTGAATGAGCCTTCCGTTGTGGCTGTTAACCAAAAAACTGGTCAAGTCGTGGCTGTCGGGCAAGAAGCAAAAGCCATGTTGGGCCGTACACCACCACATATTATTGCCGTTAGACCAATCGTCAACGGGGTGATCTCTGATTTTGAAGTGACGGAAGAGATGATTCACTATCTTTTGAATAAAGTTCAATTGGTGTCAAAAAAATTTTTAGGACCAAGAGTGGTAGTTGGGGTGCCTTCAGGTATTACAAATGTGGAGACACGAGCAGTAAGGGACGCCACTAGAAATGCTGGGGCCAGTGAAGTTCATATTGTGGAAGAACCAATGGCGGCGGCTATAGGAATGCATCTACCCATTGAAGAGCCTGTCGGCAATATGGTAATTGACATCGGAGGTGGTACTGCGGATATTGTAGTTATTTCAATGAGTGGAGTGGTTAGTTCTAAAAATGTTTGTATCGCGGGAGATCAATTAAATAATGATATTTCTTCGTATATCAGAAGTGAATTTAAAATAGTCATTGGAGAGAAAACATCTGAAAGTATTAAGATTTCAATCATTTCTCTTTTACCCGGAGACATTCCTTTGGAAACAAAAGCGAGGGGACGAGATTTGATTACTGGCCTACCAAGAGAGGTGGTGGTAACCGATGCCGATGTGAGAGATGCTGTCTCTCATTCCATAGAGAGATTGGTTGAAGCCATAAAAGAAGTTTTGGAAGTTACACCACCCGAAATACTCTCTGATATAATGCACCGAGGTATTCATTTGGCCGGAGGAGGCGCATTAATAAAAGGGTTTGCTGAAGTTTTAGCCGAGGAAATAAAAATGCCCGTTTATATAGCGGATGACCCTTTGACTTGTGTTGTGCGTGGCACGGGTATTATATTGGAGAAACTTGATAAATTTAGGGACATATTAATTGCTGATGAAAATGATATATCAAATAAAACATACTAAACAAAATTTTTTTGGTGGAAATTTTTTAAAAATACTAGGCACATTTTTATTAATTACAGTTTTTGTTTTTTTATTTAGTTTTTTTAACCCAACTCGTTCTTTGGTCGTAAATATTTTTTCTCCATTTTTGAAAACTGGTAATTTTTTTTATGATACTTTGGGTAAAATACCAAATTATTTTTCTGATAGAGATAAATTAGTAGAAGAAAATGATAAGCTTTTAGGCGAAATAGAAAATAATTTTTTTAATAAAATTGACTATGAATCTGTAAAGTATGAAAACCAAAAATTAAGAGAAGAGCTTGGTTTAAAACCGCCTGGAAGTTTTAAAACCGCCTTAATTTTAGCCAAGCCACCACAAATCCCACAAGACACTATATTTTTAGATAACGGGATATCAGATGGTATAAATAATGGGGATTTTGTTTTAGCGGCTGATAGAATCTTGATTGGTAAAATTGTTAAAAATTCCTCAAATAGATCAACCGTCGCCCTCAACTCTTTTGCTGATGTAGTCTCTTACGGATTTGTTGCCAGAACCAATGAACCATTAGAAATCAGAGGTATTGGAGGTGGAAATATGGAAGTTAAAGTGCCGATTGATTTTGATATTGTTATAGGAGATAAAATTATGGTTAATGAGCCTCTAAATTATTTAGTGGCAGTTGCGGGTATGGTAGAAGAGGATAATCCTTCTGGTTTTAAAAATATTCTATTATCTTTGCCGGTCAATATTTCAAAAATTAATGTAGTATTTTTGGTACCAGCCATTAATGAATAAAAATGTATCGCTTCATTTATTTTTTAGCAATTATAATTATACCAGTCATTTTTAGTTGGTGGCTGTTTATACCAATGGGGCTGCTCATTGTTTATTTGGCAAAGTTACCATATGAAATTATATTGGCCGGTTTTTTATTAGATATCCTTTATTATTTTGGTGATGATGTGTTAACTAAATACCCACTGACTATTTTTTCTATTTTTCTTATGTTAGTGGCATTCTTTCTAAGTAAGAGGATTCATTGGTCTAAAATTATTTAATCGTTATTTAAAATAATGCTAGGAATATTTAAAAAAATATTTAGTAAGTGGAAAAGAAGAAGCTATAAAGACATCTCACCGGATGAAATATTTCTTGATTCAAAAAATTTGCCAGATTTTGATTTGTATCAATTTGAGGGTAGGTTGGAAAAACCAATTTCCACTAGAGTTTTTTCGTTTTTAAGTTTTACTTTTTTATTGGTAGCTCTTGTTTTTCTAATAAAATTTGGAGATTTGCAGATTATTCACGGCTCTTTCTATAAGGATAGAAGCGAAAATAATAAATTAAAACAGATATTAGTTTTAGCCCCAAGAGGTATCGTTTATAGCCGAGATGGCAAAAAATTGATTTGGAATCAAAAAGTAGAAAATGACAAGGATTTTTCATTGCGTAAATATGTTGAGATCTCTGGTTTTTCAAATCTTCTGGGATTTTTAAAATACCCCGCCAAGGATAAATCAGGATTCTATTATGAAGAAGAATTTATGCCAAAAGATGGAGCAGAACTTTATTTAAACGAGATTCTTGCTGGTAGAAATGGTCTAGAATTAATAGAAACATCGGTAAATGGAGACGTAATTTCTCAAAGTGTTATTCAAACACCTAAAAATGGCGAAGATGCAATTCTTTCTATTGATGCCAGAGTGCAGGGGGAGTTTTATAAGATAATCAAAAATCTTGCCAATTCAGTCGATTTTCAAGGAGGAGCCGGTATAATTATGGATGTTAATTCCGGAGAGATTTTGGTTATGACCAGTTTTCCAGAATATAGTTCAGGGACAATGACTGAGGGGAAGGATTCAATAATGATTGAAAGTTATTATAAAGATACAAATAATCCATTTTTAAATAGGGTGACCTCTGGTCTTTATACTCCAGGTTCAATTGTCAAGCCATTTTTAGCTTTCGCCGCTCTGCAAGAAAAAATAATTACTCCAGAAAAAATAATAGTTAGTACCGGCAAAATTGAAGTACCCAATCCTTATGACCCAAACAAGCCATCAATTTTCAGAGACTGGAAGGTTCATGGAGCAGTAGACATGAGAAAGGCTATTGCTGTTTCTTCGGATGTTTATTTTTATGAAATCGGTGGTGGTTTTGGAAGTCAAAAAGGTTTGGGGATTGAAAGAATTAAAAAATATTTAGAGCTTTTTGGTTTTACTAAAAAAACTGGTTTTGATTTTGAAAAAGAGGCTACTGGTGTAATTCCGGACCCAGAGTGGAAGAGAGAAACTTTTGATGGTGAAATTTGGCGAATTGGCGACACTTATAATACCGCCATTGGCCAATATGGTATGCAAGTTACTCCAATCCAAATAGTTGTGGCAGTTAGTGCCTTAGCCAATAATGGGAAACTAGTAACTCCGTCTATATTATTTACAGCCACTAGCACTGTTGTTTCGGGAACAAAAATTGAAGGAGACACTGAAAATTTTCAAGTAGCGAGAGAGGGTATGAGAATGTCAGCAAAGGAGGGGACTGCGGCTGGTTTGAATGTGGGGTATATAAATATTGCTGGTAAAACTGGTACGGCTGAACTTGGGGCGAGGAAACAGTTTGTAAACTCATGGGTGATTGGATTTTGGCCGTATGAAAATCCAAAGTATGCATTTACTGTTGTAATGGAAAAAGGCCCAGTTCAAAATTTGACCGGTGCCACTTTTGTTATGCGGACCCTTTTGGATTGGATGCACACAAATACACCTGAATATTTAAAAAATGAGATACAATAATAATTAAATGAAATCACTATTAAAAAATATTTTGGTTAAAATACTGGGCTCGCAAGTGAGAAGATTAAGAAAGAAATATAATTTTAAAATTATTGGAGTGGTGGGGAGTATTGGTAAAACCAGTACTAAACTAGCGATTGCCAAAGTTTTAATGTCAGAAAAGAGGGTGCGTTATCAAGAAGGCAATTATAACGATATTTTAAGCGTACCCTTGGTGTTTTTTGGCCACGAAATGCCAGATCTTTGGAATATTTGGCAGTGGCTAGTGATCTTGTTTAAAAATGAATTTCAAATTTATTATTCCTACCCGTTTGATTTGGTTGTAGTTGAACTTGGTACAGATGCTCCAGGTCAAATAAATATGTTTAGAATATATTTACACCTTGATGTTGCGGTGTTAACAGCTATCACACCGGAGCATATGGAATTTTTTAAAAATATTAAAAATGTTGCCGAGGAAGAATGGTCTGTTCGGTATTTTAGCGAGTTGATTTTTGTGAATAGAGATTTGTGCAAAATTTTACCAGAAGATTTTGACCACGATAATATAATTTTTTATGGTAAAGAATTTGATGATGATTATAAATGCGAAGTCATTTCTCCGGTTCAACTATATTCAATGAATATTGCTGTAATTATTGCTAAAAAATTTGATATTAGTGAAAAAAAAATAAAAGAATCCATAAACAAAATCCAAAGTTTTGCTGGCCGTTTTCAGAAACTAAAAGGAATCAAAAATTCAACCATTATAGATGATACATATAATGCCAGTCCTGATGCTGTAATTATGGCTTTGGATGCCTTATACCAATATCCCGGTGATCAAAAGATAGCTATTTTGGGAATGATGAATGAATTGGGCAACTCTTCAGCGGAAGAACATAAAAAGGTGGGGCGATATTGTGATCCAAAACTTTTAGATTGGGTGGTCACTATAGGCAAAGATGCCAATGATTATTTAGCGCTCATGGCTAAGCAAAATGGTTGTAATGTTTATGAGACCAGAAATTCTGTTGATGCTGGGTTATTTGTAAAAACTAAAATAAAAGAAAATGCTGCCATATTAGCAAAAGGCTCCCAAAATGGTGTTTTTGCGGAGGAGGCCATAAAACCATTGTTGGCCAATAAATCAGATATTTCAAAACTTGTCCGCCAAGATGCAGACTGGATGAAAAAAAAGTTTGTTATGCAACAGTTGACTTTTGGTCCTGACCGCCTATAATACTTGTTCCGCTTATTTTTTTAATTTTAAAAACATGAACGAATCTGAATATCTAACAAAGGAAAAATTTAAAGCTCTTTCAGAAGAGCTTGAATATTTAAGAAAGACAAAGCGTAAAGAGGTAGCTGAACAATTGGAATATGCTAAATCATTAGGTGATCTTTCAGAAAATGCCGAATATCATGAAGCACGAGACACTCAAGGAGTAGTCGAGGATCGTATCCAAAAATTAGAAGCAATTCTTAAAAACGCGACCATTGTCTCTTCTCATGGGACTGAAATGGTGGTAGTAGGTTCTGAAATAACCGTAGTTAAAAACAATGATAAAACTGAAAAGACATATACTATTGTTGGCGGTGAAGAATCAGATCTGGCATCAGGCAAAATATCGGTGCATTCTCCTTTTGGAGAAGCAATTATTGGAAAGAAAAAGGGGCAGTCTTTTTCTTATGAAGCACCTGCTGGCCCTATCGCTTATAAAATAATTGATATAAAATAGAGGCATGGCTTCTTTAGAAGAAATTCGTGAGGCGAGATTAAAAAAATTAGAGACTCTCAAAAAAATGGGAGTAGATCCTTATTCCGCAAAATCTGAAAGAGATTTTGAAATTGCCAAGTTAATAAAAGATTTTGAAAATTTAAAGAAAGATAAATTGGTCACTATTGCCGGCCGAGTGATGGCTTTAAGAGCACAAGGAGCTTTGATTTTTGTGGATATTTTTGATGGTACAGGTAAATTTCAAGCCTTACTGAAGAAAGAAGAAGGGATTAGTGATAAGGATTTTGCTTTGTTTTTAGAGACAGTAGATATTGGAGATTTCGTTCAAGTGTCAGGTACTCTTTTTGTCACCAAAAGAGAAGAAAAGACTGTTCAGGTATCAGGCTGGAAAATGTTGACCAAAAGTCTGCAACCATTACCTGAGAAATGGCACGGCCTGCAAGATATTGAAGAGAGATACAGAATGCGGTATTTGGATTTATTAATGAACGAAGAATTACGAGATTTGATTGTTAAGAAATCAAAATTTTGGGATATTATCAGAAATTTTTTCAAGCAGAGAGAATTTTTGGAAGTAGAAACACCAACCCTGGAAGTGACTACTGGTGGAGCCGAGGCGCGGCCATTTAAAACTCATCATAATGATTTTGATTTGGATATGTGTCTTAGAATTTCAGTTGGTGAACTGTGGCAAAAGAGACTTATGGCGGCCGGTTTTCCTAAAACTTTTGAAATTGGCAGAGTTTATAGAAATGAAGGGACTTCCCCAGAACATTTACAGGAGTTCACTAATATGGAATTTTATTGGGGCTATGCTGATTATAAAGATGGTATGAATTTAGTGAAAGAGCTTTACAGAAATATTGCGCAAGAACTTTTTGGTAAAACAAAGTTTGAATATAATGGCCAATCTTTTGATTTAAACGAGGAGTGGCAGGAAGTTGATTATGTCTCTGAAATAAAAAAACAAACCAATATTGATATAGAAAATGCTGATGAAGAAGAAATGAAAGATAAATTGCACGAACTCAAAGTTTCCTACAAAGGAAAAAACAAAGAAAGATTAACAGATACTTTATGGAAATATTGTCGAAAAAATATAGTTGGCCCAGCTTTCTTGATTAATCACCCAGTTTTGGTGGCGCCACTCGCCAAGTTGGTGTCTGGCAAGAAAGTGGTACAAATGTTTCAGCCGATTATCGCCGGGTCAGAAGTGGGCCGGGGATATTCCGAATTAAATGACCCAATTGACCAAAAGGATAGATTTGAGGTTCAAGGAAGACTTGCAGAAGCGGGTGACGAAGAGGCCATGATGCCTGATTTGGAATTTGTAGAAATGCTGGAACACGGTATGCCACCAACTTGTGGGTTTGGTTTTGGTGAGCGCTTATTTGCTATTTTAGTCAACAAACCTCTTCGTGAACTTCAAACCTTCCCCTTGATGCGTCCAAGGGGGTAGCATGGAAACCATTGTTGTGATACAATTTGCATAACAAAGACCAGGATTTTCCTTGTCATTGTGGTGTGGCGAGAGCCATTATCATTATCATTATCATTAATTATATGAAAGTAAAAATATTTACAAGTGTGATTATTGTTACGGCTATGTTGAGTGGTCCAATCTTCTCGTTCGCTCAAACTACCGAAACGACCGTTAGTGTTTCTAGTCAAGTTCAGTCACTACTTGATCAAATAAAAAATTTGCAAACCCAAATTCAGACACTCAAAACTCTCCAAGAACAAGTAGTAAAAGCACAGGGAGAAATAAGCCAATCATTGAAGCTTATCCGCAGTTTAAAAGAAGGTATGAGTGGCGATGATGTCAAAGCCCTTCAAACAATTTTGGCTGCTGACACTAGTATATATCCAGAAGGATTAATCACAGGATTTTATGGAAGATTAACATCGGAAGCGGTAAAGAAATTTCAAAAGAAATATGGCATAGAGATGCTTGGTTTAGTAGGGCCAAAAACCTTAAAAAAATTAAATGAAGAAATAAATAAATTATCACTTTCCCAAGAAAATGATGATAATGATGAAGACAATGACGGAGATAGAAAAGAAAAAAAATTCTGCGTTCCTCCCGGCCACTTAATAGCTCCAGGGTGGCTTAAGAAAAACGAAAGGCCGATTATGTCTGAATGTAAAACATTTCCTAGGGGTATAGAAAAGAAATTGGACGATGACCGTTGGAAAGCTGCTACTACTCTAGACACGACAGCCCCTATGATTAGTGGCGTTGCTACATCAAATTTGTTGGCGACAACCACAAGTGTTGTTTGGACAACAAACGAAAATTCCAACAGCAAAGTTTGGTTTAGTACCACTACACCTTTTCTTTTGGCATCTTCTACTCTAGTGAGTTCAGGAGCCAAAGTTACTAATCACAGTATACTTCTTTCGGGATTAGCAACTTCTACTACATATTATTATGTGGTGGGGTCATCTGATGAGAAAGGAAACACAGCAACATCAAGTCAAAATTTGTTTGTGACTCTATCAAATTAATGATTTTCTTTTGATTTGATTTCTTAATTTTAAGAAAAAATAAAAACCCGCTTAAAATATGGCGGGTTTTTATTTTTTGATGGCAAAATGGGGTTATCCACTTATCCACAGGGGAAAGTGGTAGACGGATATAATGAGGTGGTATAAGATGGAACTAAGTGGGAAGAAGTGGATAGTGTCTTTAGGAGTAATTTAATTAAATCAAATGCTCATAGGAGAATACACGCACACTATAGATGACAAGAACAGAGTTTCTCTGCCGTCTAAGTTTAGATCTCTTATGGGCAAAAAGATTGTGATTACTCCCGGACTCGATCAGTGTTTATTTGCTTTTACAATTAAGGAATGGGAAAAGATTGCAGGTAAACTGTCGGAGAATTCTTCAATGCTTTCTACCGATATGCGAAGCTTCACTAGATATATGTTTGGTGGTGCAAGCGAAGTTCTAGTTGATGATATCGGACGAGTTTTGGTTCCGGATTTTCTAAGGGAACGTGCCAATCTCAAAACTAAAGTAGTTTTGATCGGAGTACAGAACCGAGTGGAAATATGGAACGAAAAGTCGTGGACCGATTATAAGAAGCAAGTAGAGAAGCAGGCTGATGGTTTGGCAGAAAAATTATCAGGCCTAGGCATAATGTAAGCCAACTTATATGGCTCACGAAAGTGTTCTTTTAAAAGAGTCAATAGATGGTCTAGAACTTGAAGAAGGTGATGTCTATTTAGACGCTACCACAGGTTCTGGCGGTCATATGGAGGAAGTTTGGCAACGACTTAAAGATAAAGTCACTCTCGCTGGTATTGACGCCGATCAAATGTCGATTGATATCAGTCGAGAGAGAATGGATCTTGTTGGGGCGAAACCAAAGCTGACCGTGCTTAATTTTAGAAATATTGATAAAGCACTAGATATCCTTGAAATCAAAAATCCAACCAAAATCTTATTTGATCTCGGATGGAGTTCTGATCAGTTTGATGAGGGTGGTCGCGGTTTCAGCTTTCAGAAAGATGAACCGCTCCTTATGACTTTCAAGAATGAAATCAAAGAGGAAGATACCACCGCAAATGATGTAGTCAATCATTGGAGCGAAGAAAGTTTGGCCGATGTCATTTATGGTTATGGTGAAGAAAAGTATGCTAGAAGAATTGCCAAAGCTATTGTTAAGGCCAGGGCGATGAAAGAAATAAAAACTTCTGGTGAACTAGCAGAAATTGTGAAAGGTGCAGTGCCAATATTTTACCGCTTCGGACGAATTCACCCAGCAACAAGGACTTTTCAGGCCATCAGGATTGCAGTTAATGATGAATTGCGAGCTCTGAAAGAAGGTTTGACCAAGGGATTTGAGATTCTAGAAAAAAGGGGAAGAATGGCAGTCATTTCTTTCCATAGTTTAGAGGATAGGATTGTTAAAAATTTTTTTAAAGAAAAAAAAGATGATGGAAGCGGGGAACTTATAAATAAAAAACCAATTATCCCAACCGAAGAGGAGATATATAAAAATCATAAATCAAGAAGTGCTAAGTTGAGAATCATTCAAAAATCTCAGGATAAATCATAAAAAAATGTCTAATTTAATAAAACAAAAAACAGCCACGCTCGCAATGAATAGAACGATTCATTTAATGCTCGTTACTCTTATTTTTGCGGCAGTTCTTTCATACGCCTATTTTGCTAATGCGGCTATTCGTACTCTAACTGTTTTAGAAAAAACAAAAACTCAAATACAATCATTAAATATGACAGTAAGTGAAATGGAGTCTGCAAGATTAGCTTTAGAAAATGGTTTAAGCGCTGAGAAAGCACTGCATTTAGGTTTTATTGAAGTAAATAATCCGACTTTTATAATGAAAGGTGCCAAAAAGACTGCACTTTCTCTAAAATTAGATTAAAATATGTAAATGACCGAAAGGATTCGTCTTATATCAGTTGTCATAATTTTGGTGGCAATGGCAATGTCTATTCGCTTATATTTTTTGCAAGTAGTAAATGGGGATTCATTTGTTTCTGATGCTCAAAGGCAAAACATAAATGAAAATACAATTTCTTTTAATAGAGGAGAAATATATTTTGAAAGTCAAGTTGGAGAGTTAATTCCAGCAGCCATTTCTCGATCTGGCTTTACTATTGCCATCAATCCCAAAATTATTAAAGACCCAGAAGAAATCTATAAAAGTTTAAATCAAATTTTAGTTTTAAATAAAGAAGAATTTTTTGCAAAAGTTTCAGATAAGAGTCGTGTTTATGAGGAAATCGCCAATCATTTAAATGAGGAGACAACTAATAAGATAAAAGCTTTAAATTTGTATGGTGTAACTATTGCTACTGATAAATGGCGTTTTTACCCAGGGGGCAAATTAGCGGCTAGCACCATCGGCTTTGTTGGTTTTAGTGGTGATGAACTGGCCGGGCGTTATGGGTTGGAGAGATACTATGAAGATGTTTTGATAAAAGATCCTTCTAAGGCTTACAATAGTTTTTTTGCTGAATTTTTTTCTAATGTTAAAGAAACTTTAAGTGAATACCCGCAAGGAGATGGCAACATTATCACTTCAATCGAACCAACGGTTCAACTTTTTTTGGAGAATGAATTAAAAAGTACCAGAGATAAATGGGGAAGCAGTGGTGCGGGGGGTATTGTGATCAATCCAATGAATGGTGAAATAATGGCAATGGCATGGGACCCTTCCTTTGACCTAAATAATTTTAAGGAAGGTGATGTGAGCGTTTTTAAAAACCCTTTAGTAGAAAACAGATATGAGATGGGTTCAATCGTAAAATCACTCACTATGGCATCTGGTCTTGATTTGGGTATTGTTTCAGCTACCAGCACATATTATGATGCTGGCTTTTTATTTTTAAATAATAAACGAATTTCAAATTATGATGATCGTGGTAGAGGGACAGTAAATATGCAAGAAGTTTTAAACCAATCGCTAAACACCGGAGCGGCTTATGTGGCCATGAAGATGGGCAATCAAAAATTTGCCGAATATATGAAAAATTTTAGTGTCGGCACCGAAACCGGTATTGATTTACCAAATGAAGGACTGGGCTTAATTAGCAATTTGGATAGCATGAGAAATATTGAAATCGTTACGGCGTCATATGGGCAAGGTATTGCTTTTACTCCCATTGCTACTGTTAGAGCACTCTCAGTCTTGGCGAACGGTGGTACACTTATTACTCCGCATTTAGTTAAAAAAATAGAATATCAAACCGGTCTTACCAAAAAAATGTCTTTTGCTCCCGGTAAGCAAGTTATTAAAAAAGAAACTTCTGAAGAAATTACTCGAATGCTCGTCAAAGTTGTTGATGTTGCTTTACGAGGCGGTACTGCCAAAATTCCTGGATATTCGGTAGCTGCCAAAACTGGTACTGCCCAAATGACTGATGAGGGCAAAGCTGGTTATGTAGAGGGCAAGTACTTGCATTCCTTCTTTGGTTATTTCCCTGCATACAAGCCGAAGTTTTTAGTTTTCCTTTTTCATATTTATCCTAAAAATGTTCGCTATGCTTCTGAAACTTTAACAGACCCATTTTTAAATATCACAAAGTTTCTCATCAACTATTATCAAATCCCGCCCGATAGGCCAGAAGATGTTTTGACTAAGGTGCAGTAAACCAAGTATCAAAATTATTGCTATATTTGTGTAATCTGATATACTCAATCAACTTGCTGATTTAATCAGTGAAGAATATTATCAGACTTTAATTTATACTCATGGATGAAGATAAAAAAGATGTAGCAGAAGTAGAAGAAAGAACAGAAGAAGTTGCGCCTACTTCTGAAACTACTCCAGATGAAGTTCCAGCTACTGATGTACCAGCTACTGAATAATTTATTCAGTTCTAAAATTAAAAAATGCAGATTCGTCTGCATTTTTTAATTTATCTCGCATGACCCTACAGAGAATCGAACTCTGATTTGAGCCTTGAGAAGGCTCCGTCCTAACCATTAGACGATAGGGCCAATGATAAAAATATAACACAAAATTTATGTTTTCCAAAATAATTGCTATACACATTTGATATTTTATATTTGAAAATTACATTGTATAATTTATGTGTTAAATATAAGGTCGAAAAATTAATTAAAAAAGATATAAGATTAAAAGTTAAAGTAAATTTTATGCAAAAAACAGCACATTGGTTATTGGTGATTGGGGGCCTAAACTGGCTTCTAGTCGGCCTTTTGGGTTGGGATATTGGTGAATTATTTGGTGGACAAACAGCTCTTGTCTCAAGAGTTATTTATGTCCTAGTCGGTCTTTCTGCCTTGATGGCTTTGAAGCCAAAGTCTTCTCCAGTTATGCCTCAAATGTAATTTTATTTAAACTTTGGTTTTTATAAACAATGGCGCTCTTCTGGAGTGCCTTTGTTTAATATATAATTAAAAGATATGGAATATAAGTTCCCATTACCTAAGACACCTTTTAAAAATTCTGAAGAAGAGATTACACATTTGCGCAATTTAATTGCTGAAAAAGAAAAAGCATTAGAAAGTGTTGGTCTCAAAAGAGAAGATTTGGCACCAACCAAAGAAATTTTGGCAGAATACAAAGCAACATCGGCCAGTACAGCTCTTCATTCTGAGTATCAAATGAAAGAAGAAGAAGCCGAAAAAATAGCACTCAAAATTTCCCCCGAAGAACACGATAAACAAATTTCCGAACTAGTTATATTGGCAAAAGAAAAGGGTATAAAAAACGCAATGTCAGTGGTAGAAAAAATGAGCAATTTTCATATCACTGATGACTTTCATAGGTATGTGGCCGAATATTTAAAAGAGGGATTTACTATCCCAGGGCTTAATATTAAAGATAAAATTGCTAAAGGTTTGAACATGACTCTGTACGAGATTTTGATACCCGAAGAAAGTGGTCAAGAAAATGGGTCTGCCAGCAATCAGACATTAGAACATATTGTTTCCGGTATGGAACAATTTTATGCCGGTATGTCTTCCATTTCTGATCCAAATAAACAAGAAGAAAATTGGATATCATTAGAAATTGCTAATGCCAATTTTTCTCAAGAAATAATTTTTTATGTAGCAGTGCCTCAGGCTAGAAAAAATCTTTTTGAAAAACAAATTCTTTCTATTTTTCATAATGCAAAGATTACTGAAAAGCCAGATGATTATAATATTTTTAACGAAACTGGGTACACCGCTGGAGCTTTTGCTTCCTTTACTAAAAATCCAGTTTATCCCTTAAAAACTTATGAGAGCTTTATACATGATCCGCTCAACGTCATACTATCTTCATTTTCAAAAGTAAACAGAGATGGAGAGGGGGCGGCTATTCAACTTATATGGTCACCGGTGGGAGAAAAATATGTCAAAAAATATAAGGGAGCGTTAGATAAGATTCAAAAAGGCATTCCGCTAAAAGAGGCCATTGATATTCCTGACAGTATTTCGGGGGAAATTGTTCACACATTCAAAGACATCTTTTCATCATCATCAAAAAAGAAAGAAGGGGAAGAAGAAAAAAAACCAGAGCCGATCGATCAAACAGCGGTAGAAGAAATAAAACGCAAAATTAGCACACCGATTGTTCTATGCAATTTAAGAATATTGGCCTCCTCCAATTCAAAAAACGAGGCAGAAGAAATATTGGATAATGTTAAATCTAGTTTTAATCAGTTTGATAATACATTAGGAAATTCCATAAAATGGAAAAACACAGAGAAAGGATATTTAAGAAGCTTAGTAAAGAATTTTAGTTTTCGTATTTTTGATAACGATGCCGCCTTGCCAATGAATCTGAGGGAGGTAACATCCATTATACATTTCCAGACCAAGGCCTTAAGCGCCTCCGAGGGTTTGCGTCAATCTAGAAGCGCTACAGCTCCGGCACCACTTGATATAGGGAAGGAAGGAATACTCCTGGGTATAAACAAACATCGTAATATAGATACTGAAATAAAAATTGCGGAAGACGACAGATTGCGTCATTTTTACTGCATCGGTCAAACTGGTACTGGTAAGACTACTTTACTTAAAGAGATGATAATTCAAGATATGCAGATGGGCCACGGGGTTTGCATGATTGATCCTCATGGTTCTGATTTGCAAGACGTTTTGGCCAATGTGCCTCCTGAGCGCTACGACGATGTTATTTATTTTGATCCAGCCTACACGGCGCGACCAATGGCTCTCAATATGCTTGAGTATGATGAAAATTTTCCCGAGCAGAAAACTTTTGTGGTAAATGAACTTTTTAGCATTTTTAGAAAACTTTATGGTAATGTGCCCGAATCAATGGGTCCAGCCTTTGAACAATATTTTAGAAACTCAGCGCTCCTTGTAATGGATGACCCAGCCTCAGGCAATACTTTAGTTGATATGTCGCGAGCCCTGTCTGATAAAACTTTTAGAGATTATAAAATATCCAAATGTAAAAATCCTTTAGTAAAACAATTTTGGGTAAATGCCGAAAAAACTACCGGCGAGCAAGGATTAGCCAATTATGTGCAGTATGTGACCAACAAATTTGATGTATTTTTGGCCAACGATATTATGCGACCGGTAATTGCTCAAGAAAAATCTTCTTTTAATTTCCGAGATATAATGGATAACAAAAAAATCTTGCTGGTCAATCTTTCCAAAGGCAGGCTCGGGGATATAAATGCCAATTTGATCGGGCTTATTCTAGTCGGCAAGATTTTGATTGCTGCTCTGTCTAGGGTTGATATGCCCGGTAAAGATTTTCCACCATTTTATCTTTATATTGATGAGTTTCAAAATATAACTACCGACTCTATTGCTACAATTCTTTCTGAAGCGCGAAAATATAAACTCTCTCTAAATATTGCGCATCAATTTACTGCTCAATTGGAAGAGGGGATTCGTGATGCCGTCTTTGGCAACGTCGGTTCAATTTGCGCATTTCGGGTAGGTGCAGAGGATTCCGAATATTTGGAAAAACAATTTACTCCCACTTTTTCTAGCAGTGACCTAATGAATATAGATAATCGCAATGCTTATCTTCGGCTTTTAGTAAACGGCAAACCCACTAAACCTTTTAATATAGAAGTGCCTCCACCACCCAAAGGGGATGCGGAAAAACTTGAGAAACTTAAAGAAATGTCTTATCTTAAATATGGTAGACCATGCGAAGAAGTTGAGAAGTTGATTTTAGAAAAATACAAAATTTTATAAAAAGATTGGGCTGACCTTGCGGTCAGCCCTAATTCTAGTCCGGGTAGCCATGAATGCTTACAAGTGACATCTGCACAGCTCTGGGTTTTAGTGGTGGCGAGGAAGATTTCGGTACTGGTCTACTGCCGGCGTTTCTTTTCTTTTGTCGCCACCAGTTCATCCTTTTCCCCACCTCACTCTGCACCCACTCTTTCTCATATTCTGGAAAGTTCGAGGATGCAAACACAGTGTCAAAAGCGGTGTAAAAATTCTGGCCGCTTTCTTTTCTAAGTTCAGCAACGGCAAGCGCTATTGCTTTTATACGAGTTTTGGTGTCCATCACCCCCCTCCTTCTGTCTTAGATTATACCATATCCACAAATCCTGTCAACTGGGGGGTGTGGATAACTAAATTATTAGACGCTCAGCGTTTAGTATAGATTTTTATGAGTCCACCACTTATCAACTAAATTTTTTAGAAAGAGAGCTTAGCGGTCCATCGCCATTTTTATGCGATTCTTCGTCGGCCGTTGAATTTTCGTTATATTTTAAACCAATCCGTATTGGTGCTTCTTTTATTATTTTCAATATTTCATCTTCGTCATCAGTGATGGTGTACAAGGAAAGATCAGCTTCTTCTATCATATTTTCCTTTAGCACGACATTTTTAAAATAATCTTCCAAAGGTTGCCAGTGCTTTGAACCAATTAAAATAATTGGCGCCTTTGGAATTTTGTTTGTCTGCACTAAAGTTAAAATTTCCAAGAATTCATCTAAGGTACCAAATCCACCGGGGAAAAATATATATGCTTCGGCAGAAAAAGACAAGCAAACCTTTCGACTAAAAAAATAATGAAAATCTTCTTTGGCAGTAAGGTATTTGTTATCTAATTGTTCGTGGGGTAAGTCAATGGTAAGTCCAACAGAATTACCACCAGCCTCAAATGCGCCCCGGTTAGCCGCCTCCATTACTCCCGGTCCGCCACCAGTGATCACTGAATAGTGTAATTCCTCAACGATTCTTTTGGCCAATGCTCTGGCTCTCTCATAACATTTTTGATCTTCCTTAATTCTGGCTGATCCAAAAAAGGTTACTGAGCGAGGATAGTTTTTTATAAACTCAAAGCCGTCCATAAATTCCTTAGAAATAAGTACTACTCGCTTCTCAGCGGCCTCGGTTATTTCATGTAGGGTCAGGGGCTTGTTGTTTTGCATATATACACATTTTAATGGTTTTAAATAATAAGGCAATATGGTATATTCGTATTATTATAAATTAATAGCCAAGTCATATGAAAAAATTATCAAAAAAGGAGTGGATAGCCGTGGCAGCGGCGGTTATCTTTGTTAGTTATACTTTATTTGGTGGCAACATTATGAGTTTATTTCAAAAAAATACTATGAGTGGAGATGCTACGGCGGCTGCGGTAAATTCAAATTCTTTTAATAACAATGGAGTAGTTGTGAGTGATGTCTTGGTTGGTCAGGGAGCTGAAGTTAGGCCCGGTCAACTTGTTTCTGTTCACTATATTCTTTCTTTGTCAGACGGCACAGTTGTTCAAAATTCAAAAGATTATGGTCAGCCATTTAAATTTACCCTCGGAGCTGGAGATGTTATTCCTGGTTGGGAATTAGGTTTTGCTGGCATGAGGGTGGGCGGTGTCCGCACTATTGTCATTCCTCCGGAATTAGCTTATGGCGCTAATCAGGCTGGGCCAATTCCTCCAAATTCTACTTTGATCTTTACTATTGAATTAGTTGAAGTGGCAGATGCTCCTGTTCAACCAGTACAATAAAAATGAGTTTTAAAATAGAAAATAAGATTAAAAACTCTCTTGGTCGAGCAGGGTCTCTTTCAACTGCTTATGGTGATATTTTAACACCTGCTTTTGTTACTGTTGGTACCAAGGCTACAGTCAAATCACTTTCGCCAGAACAAGTGAAAGAAACCGGCTCGCAAGTAGTTTTAGCAAACACATATCATCTTTATTTAGAACCGGGTGAAAAGTTAATAAAAGAGGCGGGAGGGATTCATAACTTTATGAATTGGCTCGGGCCGACCATGACTGACTCCGGTGGCTTTCAAGCGTTTTCTTTGGGGGTGGCTTATGGAAATAAGTTAAGCAAATTTATTGGAGCAGAATCTCCGGAACAAGAAGAAATTGATGAAGCTTATGATGAGGCTAAAGAGAAAAAAGCCAAAATTACTGAAAATGGCGTGGAGTTTAAATCGATTATAGACGGGAGTACTCATTTCTTCACTCCCGAAAAGTCAATTCAAATTCAAAATGATATTGGAGCTGATATTATTTTTGCCTTTGATGAATGCACTTCACCTCATGCGTCTAAAGAATATTTGAAAGAAGCTATGGAAAGAACACATAGGTGGGCGAAGAGATGCCTCGTTGAACACAAGAAGTGTCAGAAAAAGAAACATTCTCTCGAGCAACCGGGGTATTTTTCTACTGAAAAATCCCCTCACTCTCCCGCCAGTCGCGGTCCGAGAGTTGCTCTCAAGGATGTTTCTTTTTCCTCCCCTCTCCTACATCTAGGAGAGGGGGCAGGGGGTGAGGTTTTCGGCATTGTGCAAGGCGGGCGATATGAAAATTTGAGAAAGGAGAGTGCTAAGGTAATAGGCGAAATGGAGTTCGGTGGATTTGGAATTGGGGGCTCGTTTGTTAAAGAAGATATGGCGACGGCTGTGAAGTGGGTTAATAAAATTTTGCCTGAAGAAAAACCTCGACATCTTTTGGGAGTGGGGGAGCCTGTGGATTTGATTTTAGGTGTAGAAAATGGTTGTGATACTTTTGATTGTGTCCTACCTACTCGGCTAGCCCGCAATGGCACTTTGTATACTAAACACGGCAAAATAAATATTATGAATGCTAAATATAAAAATATTTTTGAACCGATTGATGAGGGGTGTGGTTGTTATGCTTGCAAAAATTATACAATCGCATATCTTTCACACCTTTTTCGTTCTAAAGAAATGTTTGCTTCAACACTCGCCAGTATTCACAATCTTTATTTCTTAAATAATTTAATGTCCCAAATTAGAGAATCAATTCTTTCTGGCACCTTCTTTGATTTTAAAAATAATTTTTTAGATAGTTATAAATTGTGACAAATTTGACGGCCGTCAAATTTGTCACAAAAAGAAAAACCACACCCATCTCACGACGGTTGTGGCTCTACCAAGATTCAGTTCCACGGCTCTTGGTTTGCCGGCCAGTTTTTCCTGAGTTTTTCTGGTTCCTCTATTTTTTCACATTCATATGTGTTGGCTCCCCTTTTTTCTCGTGCCGGCGGTTACTTCTTTTGCCGTCGTCGGCCGCTTGTCGTGTTCTTCACACGACCACACTTTTCACATCCACCATGGGTGCCGGTCTCACTCTTTACCCAGCAGTGGGGGCATTTTGTCGCGGTTTCTTTCTTTATTCAGTATAGCACAACCACAGAATTTGTCAAGCTTTTTTGCATTTTAAATAATAAAATGTTAAAATATGGCTTAAAATAAGGGAATTTGAGGATGACCCTTTGGGGCGGGGCATTTCAAGGGTCATCCTCTGGGAAGAAAATTTGTTTTGAGGTAGTATATAAAATATGATCTACAATATTTATAAACAAAGAGGGGAGACGCCGCTAGAATGCATACAGAGGTTTGCAAGAGCCAAAGCCGAATTAAAGGGTCAAAAGATGACGTATTTGGGTAGATTGGACCCATTGGCCGAAGGAGTTTTGCTTATGGCGAGTGGTGAAGATGTGAAAAGAAAAGAAGAATTTTTGGGGTTGGATAAAGAATATGACTTTATTTCTCTTTTTGGATTTGCCACTGACACTTATGATATTTTGGGTAAAATAATGAGAGTAGAAAAATTTGGTGAGCTTTTAGAAAATGATGTGCGTAGGGTGGCGATGATTTATGAAGGAGAAAGAGAACAAAAGTATCCAGAGTATTCATCTAAAATGATTTCTAAAAAAAAGACCTCACCCCTCGCTTCGCGTGGCCCTCTCCTTGATCAGGAGAGGGAGGGCGCGTGGTCTGAATCTCTCGGTTTTCCCTCCCTTGGTCAAGGGGTGAGCTTGGGATGGGACCCAAGCGCAAGACTTTTTGAGACTGAGCAAAGCGAAGTCCAAAAAGTGGACAGCTCCTGTAAGGAGGGTGGGGTGGGGTTCTCAAAAAAAATCACAGTTCACAAAATGCAATTTCATAAATTAGAGATGCTAAACAGTAAAGAGCTTTTTGGTCGTCTTTTAATGGATATTTCAAGAGTGAAGGGGGATTTCAGACAACATGAGATTTTGGTTTTATGGAAACAATATTTGCTGGGTGGGGGGAATGGGAATTATTTTTTGGGTAAATTTAGCGCCCATGTTTCTTCTGGTACTTACATTCGAGGTTTAGTTAATGATATAGGTAATACTTTGGGTTGTGGGGCGACCACTCTCTCAATCAAAAGAACTAGAGCCGGGGATTATAATATAGGGGATAGTGTGATTTAATACAATTATGAAAAAAATGGATGTTTATAAAAAATCCCTAGAGAAACATAAAAAATATAAGGGTAAAATTGAAATTGCACTCAAGTTCCCTATCGCCAACAAAAATGATTTGTCACTCGCCTATTCCCCAGGAGTAGCCGAAGTGAGTAGAGAGATAGCAAAGAAGCCTCACAGCGCCAAGGATTACACTCTAAAGGGCAATTCGGTAGCGATCGTCAGTGACGGCAGTGCTATATTGGGATTGGGCAATTTGGGGGCATTGGCGGCTATTCCGGTTATGGAAGGCAAAGCGGCTTTGTTTAAAAAATTTGCCAATATTGACGCCTTTCCTATCTGTCTCGATACTCAAAATGAAGACGAGATAATAGCTATCGTGAAGGCTATTGCTCCGGTATTTGGGGCTATCAATCTGGAAGATATCTCAGCCCCACGCTGTTTTAATATTGAAAAAAAATTGAAAGGGGAACTAAATATTCCTGTAATGCATGACGATCAACACGGTACGGCCGTGGTAGTATTGGCGGGGCTCATAAATTCTTTAAAACTGAGAAAAAGTAATAAAGAAGAAGTAAAAATTGTTTTGAACGGTGCCGGTTCGGCTGGCATCGCTATTGCAGAGTTGCTTTTGGTTTATGGTTTTAAAAATATTATTTTAAATGATAGCAAGGGGGTAATTTATAAAGGGCGAAAAGATTTAAATTCTGATAAGAAGCGACTTGCCTCTTTAACTAACAAAAAAAATATAAAAGGAATTTTGGTTGATAGTTTGATGGGGGCTGATATTTTCATAGGAGTAAGTAAGGGGGGAGTTTTGTCAGAGGAGATGATAAAAATAATGAATGCAAAACCAATCATTTTCGCTCTTGCAAATCCCGAGCCAGAAATTATGCCCAATAAAGCCAAAGGGGCAGGTGCGTTTATTATAGCCACTGGACGAAGTGATTATCCAAATCAAGTTAATAATGCTTTAGCTTTCCCTGGAATATTTAGAGGTGCTTTGGATAACAATATAAAACAGTTTAACGATGATATGTTTATAAAAGCAGCACTGGCTCTCGCCTCTTCAATAAAAAATCCAACCACTGAAAAAATAATTCCCACTCCTTTTGATAAGGGGGTGGTAGAGAGGATTGCTAAAGTGATTAAATATAAATTAGTAAAAGATAGTTCTTGAGCGAAAGAAGCTATCTTTTACTAACTTAAAACCTCATCAACAATTTTTTTGACTATTGCGCCGTCGGCTTCACCTTTTGTTTCTTTGATTATAGCTCCCATAAACTGGCCTATTTTAGTTTTGTCTATATCGCCCATTTCTTCTTTCTTCTTCATTACAATTTCACGAATTTTCTCTTCTGACATTTGAGCTGGCAGGAATTCTTCCAAAACTTTTAATTCGGCTTCTTCGTTATCTACCAAATCTTGCCGACCGCCTTTCTTAAACTGTTCAATTGAATCCTTTCTTTGCTTGACTAATCTTCTGATGACGGCGACAGCTTCTGTGTCAGAGAGTCTCTCCTGAGGCTTGCGTTTTAAGATCATAACCTCGTTTGTAAAAGCAGCTAAAACACCACGCAAAGTAGTCAATCTTACTTGGTCCTTGGCTCGCATAGTCTCTGGTATTTGATTTTGTATTTTTTCGTGCATAAAAATATTATATTGTATATAATAATTTTATGCAAAACATCATATTAATACTCTTAGTAATTGGTCTTGCAGTTGTTATTTTTTTGTTGCTTAAAAAAAAGGAAGAAAAGCCAGACAATAATCAAAGTTCTTTTCTTTTACTTCAAAATCAATTTAATGAAATGAATAGAAGTGTTTCTGAATTATCCAAAATAATGAATGTTGAACTGACAAAAGTGGGAGAAGGTCAAAAACAAGTAATGAATTTTACTGAACAACTTCGCGACTTACAAGACATTTTAAAAAATCCCAAACAACGGGGGATTTTAGGAGAGTATTATTTGGAAACACTCTTGAAAAATGTTTTAGCTCCGGCTCAGTATCAAATGCAATATGCTTTTGCAAATGGAGAGATTGTGGATGCCGTAGTTTTTGTTAAAGATAAAATAATACCGATTGATTCAAAATTTTCACTTGAAAATTATAATCGTTTGACTGAAGCCAAAGATCCATCAGAAAAAGATAGGTTGGAAAAACTTTTTGTAAATGATTTGAAACTACGCATTACAGAAACGGCAAAATATATTCGTCCAGCGGAAAACACGATGGATTTTGCTTTTATGTTCATTCCTCACGAAGCGATTTATTATGATTTACTTATAAATAAAATCGGAGCGGTAACAGAGGATACAGAAAATTTGATACAACGCGCGGCAGGGAAGTACAAGGTTATTATTGTATCCCCCACTTCTTTTCTCGCATATTTACAGACTGTTTTGCAAGGTTTAAAGGCTATGCAAATTGAAGAAACTGCAAAAGATATTATAAAAAGAGTCGGGGAGCTGGGTGAGCATTTGAAAAAGTATGAGGTGTACCATAGCAAGCTTGGCAATTCTCTGGAAACCGTTGTAAATCATTTTAATGCCTCTGGAAAGGAATTTAAAAAAGTTGACAAAGATATCACTCGCATTACTGGTGCTTCTCAGTCATTTGAAGTGCCAGTTATAGATAAGCCAGATTCTGAAGAGTAGGAAAAACCAGATTTTTTTCTCAGGACTTTTTTCTGCTGGTTTCTTGCAATATTTAACGAAATCCTGTAAAGTAGTACCTGTTATGCCAGCCATCAAAAAGACAACAAAATCAGAGGTAAAAAAGGCCCCATCCGCCTCCGCTATAGCTACGGTGGACAAGAAGGATGTTAAAACCGTAAAAGCTAAAACTGTAACTTCAAGTGACAGTTTTGCCATTATAGAAACAGGAGGAAAACAATACCGAGTCTCTGTTGGTGATACTATTAAAATAGAAGCTATAAAAGGGGAGTTGAAGGTAGGAAGTCCGATAGTTTTTGATAAAGTTCTCTTGATTGACAACGGTACTGATTCTACTGATATTGGTACTCCATATATCACAGGAGCCAAAGTTTCTGGCACTCTCACTGAGATTGGTCGCAATGCTAAAGTAACCGTCATTAAATATAAACAAAAAAGCCGTTACCTCAAGAAAAACGGCCATCGCCAACCATTTTTTGCTGTGAAGATAGAAAAAATTTCGTAACTCTAATTTGAAAAAAGATAAAAGAAAAAGGCCCCCGATTTGACTCGGGGGCCTTGTATGTTTGCGCCGGTTAGCCGGCGCCGCACTGGACACTCTCTCCCATTGTCCGCAATACGACCGATGGGACTTGCCGCTTTTGCCGAAGTGACAATAGCTCTTTCCAAGAGCTTGAGTGGATCCTTTCTTACTAAGACTCACTTAGTGGTCTCCCTTGTAAACAAGGGCGGCCGACGGTCAGAGTAGAAAGAGCCCTTCCTAGGATCGGCTTATTCGTGACCAAGAGCACTAGTCTTTTCTCTCCGTGCGAGATAAAGACTGGGTCACCGTCGCCCACGCGATGCGCGGGATCCTAGAGTGCAAACCAGACAGAGGACTCGTGTGTTTAAAATTAAAGTTGTTCGCAATTCGGTGCTGGCAAAGCACCTTGCCTAAGGACCTATGACTTTCGTCTGCCTTTAGGTTCCCTGGGGATCTCCGCCAGGGCCGCCGAAGTTTAAAACATCATACCTCTTTTCTAGCTGCTTGAAGTCTTTGTGGGAGTTTCGCGTCGCCGTTGTACAAAATACTTCAGGATCAGTCTGGTGTAAGCATAGCATAACCACATAATTTGTCAAGGAAAATTAATGAGAAAATCATTTTTTCTTATTATAATCCAATAAAATGGCCTAAAATAAGGCTATCTATAACCAGCACAAAAATTACAGATATATGAGATATGTTTCCCCTCTCCTTATTCTAGGAGAGGGGTAAGGGGTGAGGTTAACTAAAAGAAAAAGTCTCTAAATTGAAAAAGGATTAGAAAAATAATAATAAGATATCCAGAAATTAAAATTTGAATATGATAACACGATATGGGGCTAAAAATTTTATGGTGAAATGCTAGTGATTTTTTCATAAGAAAATGGTTTTCTCTAAAATTCCAAATGGTAGTGTAAAGAAATATTGGCCAAGTAACTGTCCAAACTACTATACAGTAAATACAAAGGGATCCAATGTTATAAACACTCTCAAAGAAAAACCACATTATAAAAACCATAGCTGATAAAGTCCCTAGATTTACTAAAAGCCAAAGCGGTTTTTTGGCTCGACCACCAGAGAGGAGCATCACACCTACTGCAAAGAGCATAGCAAAAGCCGCGATACCCAAAAGGGAATTGGGAAAACCAAAAATCGAGCCCTGCCAAGCAGTGGCTACCGAAGCGCAACTAACAAATGGGTTTAAGTTGCAAGGAAGTTCTACACCCGGATTTTCAATAAGTTTAATAGTATCAGTTGTTAATAAAAAAGAAGCTAAAAAGCCGATAATACTACCGACTATTAAAATATAAGGAAATAATTTTTGTATACTCATATTCTATTCCTTAACGCATTTTTTAAAGTGTCACTATCAGCATACTCCAATTCGGTGCCCATAGAAAGTCCTTTGCCCAAGTGGGAAATTTTGACGTTATTTTTTTCTACTATTTGTTTTAACTCTTTTGCTACATAATCCCCGGTATTTTCACCTTCCGGATTCCAATTTACTCCTAAAATAATTTCCTTTAGTCCCGCGAAGCTTTGCGAAGTGGGATTGATTCTATCTTGAATAAACTTTTTCAGCTCCTTAATTCTAATTCTTTTTTCCGGCTCCTTTTCTAATATTGGTATTGAGCCTCCAAGAACAAAATATATACCATTAAATCCTCCATTTTTTTCTACCGATTCCAAATCAACATCTCTTTGTACTAGCATTAAAGTTGAACCGTCTCTAGTTTGATCAGAGCAAATTTTACAAAGGTTTGTTTTTTGATTTTTCTTCTCAAAAAATCTTTTGCAATCCGCGCACATTACCACATGATTTTTTAAATCCTTAATATTTTGAGAGAGTTCCTCCAATGTACCATTAGCTCGAGTAAGTAAATAATACACAAAGCGTCTAGCTTGTCGCGGTCCTATCCCCGGAAACTGCGAAAATATTTGAATAAGTTTTTCTATAGAATTCATTTTGTGTTTTTTCCCCTCTTAAAATAAGAGGGGGTTGGGGGGTGATATTAAAATTCGCGGAATTCTGATTCAGCGCCGGCAAATTGAGCTTTTTCAAGTGGCAGGAAAGTGGCTTTCTTTTCATCAAAGAATAATTCAACTTTACCTGTCGCGCCGTTCCTGTGTTTTTCAATCAAAATCTCAGCAATGTTGGTCTTTTCTGCATCATTTGCTCCTTTGGCCTTGTCCTCGCGATGAATAAACATAACCACGTCAGCGTCTTGCTCAATAGAACCCGAATCACGCAAATCTGAAAGTTTGGGCTTACCGCCACGTTGTTCAATGGCACGAGAAAGTTGAGAGAGAGCAAGAACTGGTACTTCCAATTCCCTTGCCAAATTTTTAAGAGAGCGAGAAATTTCAGTGACTTGATTGACCATAGAATCATAATTTTTGTTGGTAGTCATCAGTTGCAAATAATCCACCACAATTAATCCCAAACCTTTTTCATTTTTAAGTCTTCTGGCTACCGAACGCATTTTTAAAATATTATTGCCAGGCTGGTCATCTATGTAGATGGGCGCTTTAGAAAGCACATCCAAAGATTGACGAATAGCCGAAAAATCGTCTTCCCGGTTTAATTTACCGGTTCGCAATTTCCAGGCATCCACATTTGATTGAGAAGCGAGCATTCTATCTACTAACTGCTGAGAGCTCATTTCAAGAGAAAAAATGCCAACTGGCACATTGTGGTAGACGGCAGCTTGACGGGCAATATCTAATGCCAAGGAAGTTTTTCCGATAGAAGGTCTGGCTGCCAAAATTATTAAGTCTGATTTTTGCAAACCCGAAAGTTTTTCATCCAAATCTTTAAAACCTGTCGGTACTCCACGCAAACCATCTCCGGAATTGTGCAAACGATCAAGTCGCTCCCACGCTTCGGTCAACTCTTCTTTAAGTTCTACAAACTTATGAATACTGGAAACATTTGTAACATCGTATATTTTTTTCTGGGCTTGATCTAAAAGTTCCTCCAATTCAGCCGCCTCGTCATAGCCTAAAGAAGAAATAAAATCAGCCGCGCCTATTAAGTTTCTGGCAATATGCTTTTTTTGAATTATTTGAGCATAGTAAGCGGCATTGGCGGCCGAAGGTACTGAATTGACCATTTCTCCCAAGTAGCTATTACCTCCAATTTCTTCCAACAAATTTTTTTCTTTTAGTCTGGCGGAGACTGTCAATAAATCAGTCGGATTGCGTTTGGTAAAAAGATCAAGCACAGTCTCAAAAATTAGACGGTGCTTCTCAGAATAAAATGAAGTTGGATGTGTTAGATCTGTAATTTCAAACATCACTTCTGGACGAAGCATTATAGAGCCAAGCAGTGCTCTCTCGGCTTCAATATTGTGGGGTGGAATTCGGATGTGTGTTTTTTTCTGTTCCATTACGCTTATCATATCTTATGTTGCTAAGACTTCAAATCTTTTAAGCTTAATAAGCTGTGATTAAAAAGGGGAAAAACTAAGGGGAACCCTTAAAGAATATTGCTCTAAAGGGTTCCCTTTAGTTTTTATGTTATAATACAAAATATGTATACACAGCAAAGCTCAAATATTGTCAAAACTTATCTCTTAATGGGCTTATTTTTGGTAGTTATCGTTGGGCTTGGCTATTTTGTCTCTGTTTATTATAGTAATCCGGGTATTCTTTATGTAGCTGTTATTTTTAGTTTATTTATGAATGTTGCTAGCTTTTGGTGGTCAGATAAAATTGTACTTTCTATGTCAAAAGCGCGAGAAGCTAAAAGAGAGGAATTTTTTGATTTTTATACATCTGCCGAAAATCTTTCTATTGCGGCCGGATTGCCAATGCCCAAACTTTATGTGATTGATGACCCCGCGCCAAATGCTTTTGCTACTGGTAGAGATAAAAATCACGCAGTGGTAGCGGTCACCATCGGACTTTTGCAAAAATTAGATAAATCAGAATTAGAGGGAGTGATTGCTCACGAACTTTCTCATATCGGCAACAGAGATATTTTGCTAATGAGCGCAGTAGTAGTTTTAGTTGGTTTTGTTTCCATAATTTCCGATATGTTTCTCCGAAGTATGTGGTTTGGGGGTGGAAATAGAGATAATAATAATAAAGCTGGTGGAGTTTTGGCGATTGTGGGAATTGCTTTAATAATTCTCTCACCAATTATTGCCACCTTAATTAAAATGGCTATTTCTCGCCGACGCGAATATTTGGCAGATGCCTCTGGCGCTTTGCTTACTCGATATCCAGAAGGTCTAGCTAGCGCATTAGAAAAAATCTCAAACTATAATTTGCCAATGAAAAATACTAGTAATGCTACTGCTCATTTATTTATCTCAAACCCATTTGGTGGCAAAGCTACTGCAATATCAAATTTATTTCAAACACATCCGCCGATTGCTGAACGCATCAAAATTTTACGTGGTATGTCCAATTGAAAAACTGGGGATAAGTATTGCAACTCATTTTGCTTATTACAGGGTATACTTTAATCAGAGAGGTGTTGTTTATGAGCTGTGAGGCTTGTCCATTTACGTTGCCTCACGACCTTCAAGTCTTGGGGTGCGAGCCTGTGATTAATGGGGGCGGATATCGAAAATGCGATATCTATATTCGCGGAGACAAACCTAAACCCTCATACTGCCAAAGCACAAAAGTTGTTAGTGGGTGGCAAGGGGAGGAAACCATGTTGACAATGCAGGGCATTCTGCCAATTAGGATCATTGAAATCGTTGACCCGTAAAGAAACGATGCTTCGTAGCGCTAATCTCGTCGGCACTACCAATGATTCAACCAAAGAGATGGCATTCTCTCCTGCCATCTCTTTTCATTTGTGTTTTAATTTAACTGGCGGTGTATTCTTGAAATAGCTCGAACGGAATTCTGTCCTCGCCCGCCTGCGACGGGCTCGGGTCGGGAGGGCAAAAAATCTAGTCTGTTCCGAATCGAACATTAACAATTTTAAGTTTTTCTTTGGCGGCAAATTCTTTCTGCATTAGATTTTTATTTTGTAGCTTAAACCGCCTTTTCCTAGCACTTTTATAGATGCGAGTTTATCTTCTAAGTTCACAAGCGTAAAGGCGTTCGCGGGAGGGCCTTCGACTTTGCCCGAAGTATTTTCAACCAACGATTGAACAGTGAGGTAGTGAACACCTTTTAGTATTTTCTTTTTATTCCAATGTAGATGACCATTTAAAACCAGTTTGACATTTTTGCCAGCAATAATTCTCAAAAAATCGCTGTGATTTTTAATGAATGTCAAATCCGGTCTAGTGCTGAACCAAAAATTTCCGCGAGTATCTACTGGAACAAGTGAGTAGTGCGAAAAAATGATTATTTTTTTATCTGTGTTTACTTTTTTCTTTAGCCACTTCAACTGCGAAGAATCTAGCCTAATTTCCTTTGAGGGGTAAAAACGTTTTGTAAACAAAAAAATGAAGCGAAAATTTTTGTTGTCGAAACTAAAATAGAGTTTTTTATAATCAAGCACGTCTTTCAAAAACTTTACAGATAGATATTTCAACTCGTGGTTACCTACGAGGTGATAAACTGGACATTTTAGTTTCGACAGCATAACAAGACCTTTTTTGTAGTTTTTCTTGTCTACCACCAAATTTGTATCTTCGATCATATCGCCACCTTGGACGACAAAATCTGGTTTGAAAGTTTTGTTCATTTTCTGAACAAAACTCTTTAGCAATTTTTCTGCATGGGGAGTCGCCTTACGATATATACCTTTGTGAGGGCGATAATCGCCGATATGGATGTCGTTGATAATTGCAAATTTCATAAATTTATTTCACTAAATCTTCCATTGGAACACCTAACGCTTTTGCGATCTTGGCGACCGTTTGAACACTTGGCTTGACAACAACATTACTCTCAATCTTGGTAAGGGTAGTGTGCTTTACGCCTGATTTACGCACCAAATCGTCTTGGGTCAAGCCAAGTTTATTGCGTACTTTTTTAATGTTTTCGCCAATTCGAACTTATAGTAAAGGTTTCTTAAAAACCTTTACTAATCTTATTCCACCATATCCAATAAGTAAACATCCGACAACCAAATTCAATATTTGGATTAGTAATACTGGAACATTTCCTTTAATTAAGGAAAATAAAATTACGGATGTTCCCATAAACAAAAGAGTTGCAAGTCCTGTTCCAAGACCGAAGACGAGTAATTCTTTTTTTGTGTAATTATATTCAAGTGCTTTTGCTGTAAATATGCTAGTAAAGAAAACGATTGTCATGGGGCTAGAAATGGTAAGAAAGAAAACGGATACAAAACTCGACAAAAGATTTGTCGAGTTGGTATTTATGGTAGTTGATATATCACTGCCTATAATTCCTTTAATGATAATTATTCCAAAAATAACCAGCACAATTGAACTGATAATTCAGAACGCTTTCTTAATCTTTTTATTTTCCAACAGTTTTCCAATACCAAAAATTGCTAATGTGATGTAGAAGTAGTCAACAATCGTAACTGCCAAAGTGCCAATTAAACCGTCAAAAATTGATCGTTGCAATGCTAGGTTGATTATAAAAAAGAAAACAGGCCCAATTGCGAATTGAAGAACTAATCCTGTTGCTAATCCATTTTTAAAAATTTTCATATTTTTTCTAATTTATATTTCCACCCCGCTTGCCATTTGAAGTGCATAGATACAAGTTGTTCAAGAGAAATGTTATTAATTATATTTTCCAATCCATATTGAGTAGCTCTATGTCCAATAACTATTACTTTCTTGCCATCATAATCTCTAAGTAAATCAGAGAGAAAATTTTTCATTCTTTCGGTCGTTTGAGTATAACTTTCACCATTTGGAAATGGCTCTATTATTCTTTGTGGCTTCTGTGCTTCAACTTCATCACTTGGATGCTGAGTAAAATCTCCGTAATCACATTCCCTTAAACGAGCATCTTGGATAATTGGGAATTTATTTCCAAATCCAATCTCAGCACTTTTAACCGCTCGCTGTAAGTCAGAAGTAAAAACAGCATCAAATTTGTCATCCTTATATCTTTCTCCCATTTCTTTGGATTGCTGTTCTCCCAAAGGCGAAAGAGCCACATCAAAATGCCCAGACGATTTATGCGTTTCGTTATCAAATGTAGTGCCGTGAGCTTCAAAAACTATATCTACCATATGCCTCCAGTTTAATTGAAATTTAGAGAAAAATAAAGCATCTTTTCCTAAACAAAATGCTTTTTTATAAAAGCTCTTCCCGAACCGGACTTCAAATATTTTTCAAAATTGAAAGCTTTATATTGATTATCCAAAGCAATATAAAAATCTAACTCAATAGGTAATCTTTCTTTTGTGGCATCAACTTGCCTAGTTTTGTGTCTCTTTATTCTATCTTTCAAATCATTAGTACAGCCTATATAGAAACCATCTTTACATTTTAGAGAATAAATATAATGCATTTTTTTGTCAAAATTATTGCATATCGAATCCCGCTTTCGCGTGTCTCTGGCGGACTTCGTCACGCCATAGCCACGCTTCAGCGTGGCGAAGGCGGTGACGATGTCCCGAAGTTAGAACCTATTAGGTCGCTTCATTACACTCGTGTTGATAAAATTGTACGTGATTTAAGGCGAATTTACAAGGACAATCCGGCCTCGTTTGATGTTCCGGCATTCGCCGTTAAGGTCTACTAGGACCGGATTTTCGCAGAGCCAAGAGGTTTATTCCTCCCCTCGGGCATCCTCGATCAGCTTTTGCTCCTTGAGATATCTGGTCACGGAATACCACGCCGCATTGATCACCGGGATCAGTAACGCCCAGCGAGGGTCATTCTGAGCATAGGCAATCAAGATCGGCAGGATTGACGATACCGCCGAATAGAAGAAAACGATTACAAGGTGATTCAGTGCTTCTTTTGATGGTGTTGTCATAGTTATTTAATTAAGGTTTGTTTTATAAGAGCCAACCCTTCTTCGACCTTTCTCACTCCCTCCTCGACCGGTGAAGGGCCTGATGTCGTCTGCTGACCGGCAAGTGCGACCATCTCGTCGAGGATTCTTTTGTTGGTTGCCGGACAGTTTGGCTTCTTTGAGAAGATCTCAAAATGGCCAACTACGTGATCACGGTCAATCGGAATCTGCCATCGCTGGCAAATCTCTCGGATCAGGGTCGCGCTCGATTGCTTCATTGCATCAGTCCAGACGTCGTTTGGTTTTCCCTCGTGTTCGATGCCTACCGTGTACAGGTTTGGATTGATAGTCGGCTTTATGAGCTTCCAGAGCGGTGCATCGACACGACCGGCGTGCCAGGCGGCATCATTTTCTTGCACATACTGGTGGACTTCACCGTTCTTTCCGATGCCGTAGTGTGCGCTTACTTGCGAGGACGGGTTTGCAAACCATGCGTCGGTGCCGATCAGCGTGCCGTCCATAATGTGAATGACAACGCCCTCCGGCCGGTAACCTTTGCGACCACTCCAGAAGTTGGGTGACTTTTTTTGAATGATGTTCATATTGTTTTATTTGTTAATGGTTAGTAGTAAGTTGACGATGGCTGTAATGAGTCCACCAATCGATGCTGTGGCAATAATCCAAAAGAAACGTTTGAGCCAATCAACGTCAGTTCCGATCTTACTCATGTCGGTCTTTAGGTGTACAAGATGATTGTCCTTAATTTCATTTACCGTCTTTTCTACACGATCGAGACGCTCATCTTGTATTTTGTTTTGGTATTCCGTTCTTTCCATATAATTATTTCGGCACGTATACCGAATCGAACCTGTTGATGAGACCTCTGCCTTCCAATTCCTCCTCGAGCCGGTCTTGGACGTCCCGATCACGCCAGAACTTTTCTTTTTCCATGTCGACTGACTTTGCTTTTGCGCCGACGAGTCCGTAGAGGAACTTCACGACTCCGGATGTGTTGTCATCCGAGAGTTTCCCGGCTGTGGTGTAAAAGCGGCCAAGAGCGGTGTTCAGGAAGTGAAGCTTATAAGCATTCGCTCGGTAGCTGACATCGCCGTTTTTATTCTTATGCTCGGAAACCTCAAGCCAATCACGCAGTCCGGGGACGGCATTCACGAACGGATAGACACGGCTTCCTTCTTTGATCGGTTCACCAGTGAATAGGTTCTGGCCGGTGGCCGCTTCGATTGGATACTTCAGGATCGGTGATAATTCGCCGACCATGCTCGCCAATGTTCGACGTGGGCTTCCTTTATAGAGGCGGTTGATATCCTCAACCGGCAGACCCAAACCGTAGAGGTATTGCGAGAATCCGTTTTTCTCGCCAAGTCGGACCGGCAATCCTTCTCTCATGTACGGAGGTAGATACTGGAATTCCTCTTTGGCTTTTTCTTTGTCGACTTGTAGGTTGTCCACAAACTTGCCGATGGCGGCATACTTGCCCGGTTGCTTTACCATCTGCTCGAGCTGAAGCGGAATGTTTCCACGAGTCCATCGGTAGAATGGCAACAGTCGCTTCATAATGTTTTGCTCAAAGGTTGCGAGTCCCTCCGGTGCGTAGTCGAAATGGAATTGGAACACCGACTTGGCGGCTTCCTCTGGTGCATCGCCTTTGACCAAGCGATCGACAAACAGAGGCAGACGCAATCGGTTCTCAGTGATCTCCATTGCATTTTTGGGCAGATCCATAAGCTTGCCGACAGCACCCTTACCGACATCTTTTTCGACCTCACGCATCACATCCAAGTAACCGGGCTGTCCTACCACTCCCAGCTTCTCGGCAATTTCTTTTATTTGCTGGTAGGTGTATTTCGTACCCAGCTTGGTTGTGATCGTTCCTTTGACTCCTCGAGCAATCTGATCGCCCTGGAGATATCGGGCAGGGTTTTTGACTCCGGCTATAAAGTTATTGAAAATTCCACCGATTGAGTTTCGGACATGGAATGCTGGAAACCATCCGGTCACTGATCCTTTCCAGAAGCCGAGAGCTTTGTCGTAGATTTTTAGGAAGCCCTTTGTCGCTTCATCGCTCGTGAGCACCTTATAAGTTTCCTCGACATGCTTCACGATCTGCTCGGGTAGAAGTACGCCTTTGAGTTGAGGTACGGTGCTTTCGATATATCGCATCCCGTTGTCGAAGATTGGTTTTGCAGTCTCTTTTTTCACCATCTGTCCACTGATCGGATGCTTGTATTCTTTGGTGACCATTTCGGCTTGCTTCCCGAATTGCTTTCCGACGTCGGTTAGGAAGTCGTAGGTATTCACGGCTTTGACGTGTTCGGCTTTACGAGCACCAAACGCTTTGAATGCATCTTGCTCAAA
>Ga0265292_1000252_pt1 | contig 91748 bp, 101 predicted proteins | sample Munlanlewell296A_FD_189080 | JGI IMG/M metagenome (GOLD analysis project Ga0265292, IMG submission 189080) | Leachate microbial communities from a municipal landfill in Southern Ontario, Canada - Leachate well 296A | ecosystem: Engineered > Solid waste > Landfill > Unclassified | place: Canada...
AAAGGTTTAATAAGGACAGAAGGGAAGGAATACATCGTGAAGGATGGGGATGTGATTGAGTTTAAGATTTAATTTATATTACAATTTCTATTGTGATTAATAAAAATCAAAAAAAAGTATTTGTCGGTATGTCTGGTGGAGTTGATAGCTCCGTTTCTGCTGCTCTACTTCAAAAGCAAGGTTATGATGTAACAGGTGTTTTTATAAAAGTCTGGCAGCCTGATTTTGTGAAATGTACATGGAGAGAAGATAGACTTGATGCTATGCGTATTTGTGCAAAATTAAACATTCCGTTTTTCACTCTTGATTTAGAGAAGGAATACAAAAGAGATGTCGCTGACTATATGATAAATGAATACAAAACAGGAAAAACTCCAAATCCAGATGTTATGTGTAATAAATATGTGAAGTTTGGTGGTTTCTTTGACTGGGCGATGGAGCAAGGTGCGGATTTTGTCGCTACGGGTCATTACTCGAGGATTCAAGATTCAAGATTCAGGATTCATGATGAAAATACAAAAAAACTATTCAAACTTATGGCAGGAGCCGATGTTAACAAAGATCAGTCTTATTTTCTTTGGACTCTTACTCAAAAACAACTTAGTAAAACTCTTTTTCCTATAGGTGATATTGAAAAACCGGAAGTCAGAAAGATAGCAAAAAAGCTTGGACTTTCTACTGCGGTGAAAAAAGATAGCCAGGGGGTTTGTTTCCTTGGAAAGTTTGATATGAAAGAATTTCTTACTCATTACATAAAAGAAATTCCTGGAAAAGTTTTAAATGAAAAAGGAGAAGAAATTGGTGTTCATGATGGAGCACTTTTTCTAACAATAGGTCAAAGACATGGATTCAAAATTATAGAGAAAACCCCAAATGATTCAAGGTATTATATTATTGCAAAAGATGCAGAAAAAAATACTATTATTGTTTCTCAAGACGAAGCTAAAATAATTGAAAGTGAGACAAAGATAGTGAAGCTTAAGAATATAAGCTGGACATTAGATAAAGAGCCAGATTTAAATAAAAAATATTCTGCTAGGATTCGATACAGGCAACCGCTTGAAGAATGTGTAATCAAAAAAGCCGGAGAAAATATAGAATTACATTTTACAAATCCTCAGAAAGCTATCTCTTCTGGTCAGTCTGCCGTTATTTATGATGGGGAAGTTTGTCTTGGAGGTGGGATTATAAAATAGTCGTATAACACATTAACAACACGACCGCGTTGTTAATGTGTTATGGAATATATAGAGTAGTCTTATGATTTGACAAAGACCATAAATTTGCTGTGAAGCAAAACGGGCTTTTTTTATGTCAAAATTAATTATTATGTGATATTATTTACTCATGCCTGAAATATACATAGTCAAATCAAATGGTGAAAAAGAGCTTTTTGATTACACAAAATTAGAATCCTCACTTAAGAAAATCGGTACGGAAGATTTTGTTATAAAAGAAATAATTGCCGAAGTTGCTCAAGATCTTCATGAGGGTATGACAACAAGGGAAATATATAAAAAAGCCTATTCTATTTTAAAGAAAAAACAAAAATCTGTCTCTATTAGATATTCTCTGAAGAAAGCGGTAGCGGAGCTTGGCCCGACCGGTTTTCCTTTTGAAAAATATGTAGCAGAGATTTTTAAATCTCAAGGATATGAGACAGAGACAGGAGTGATAGTAAAAGGTAAGTGTGTGGAACACGAAATAGATGTTGTAGCATGGAAAGAAGGTGAACTTATAATGACCGAAGCGAAATTTCACACAGATTTTAATTTGAAATCAGATTTGAAAGTCGTACTTTATGTGAAGGCTAGATATGATGATTTATACGGAAATAAATATATTTTTGGTGGTAAAGAAAGGGAACTTACAGAAGGTTGGATTGTTACAAATACAAAATTTAGTACCACTGCTATTCAGTATGATCAATGTCAGCCACATTTGAAGCTTGTCGGGTGGAATTATCCAGTCAATAATAATTTGCACAATATGATAGAAAGGGCTGAGCTTATTCCTCTTACTGCCTTAATATCTATAAATACCAATGAGAAAAATATGTTTCTTACTCGCGGAGTTGTTTTGTCAAAATCTTTACTTAATGAAGAATTATTAAAAGAATTTAACTTTGATGAAAAGAAAATTAAAAGCATAATTACTGAAGTAAATTCTTTGTGTGAACATTGCAGAGCTCAATTTAAATAAAAAATATGTCTTTAGAGAAGACAGAAAAATTAAGAAAAATAAAAGAAGAGGTTTTAAATCTTAAAAACTCACCTCTTTATAAATATAGAACCGCAAACAAATATTTCCCTGTAATTGGAGAGGGAAGCCATGATGCAAAAATAATGTTTGTCGGCGAAGCCCCGGGAAGAAATGAAGCAAAAACAGGCCGGCCGTTTTGCGGTACAGCTGGTAAGGTCTTAGATGAGCTACTTTCTTATGTTGGTATAAAAAGAGAAAGCGTTTATATTACAAACATAGTGAAAGATAGACCGCAAGAAAATCGTGACCCAACAAACGAAGAGATAGAAATTTACGGACCATTTTTGGATAGACAAATAGAAATAATTCAACCAGAAATAATTGCTGCTCTAGGAAGATATTCAATGGGCTATATTATGAAAAAGTTTGGATTAGAAAATAAAATGGAAGCAATTAGCAAAATGCATGGTAGAATATTTGATACGGAAGCTTCTTATGGAAAAATAAAAATTGCGACGCTGTATCATCCTTGTGTTGCTGTATATAATCCGACAAGGAAAGATGAGTTAAAGAAAGATTTTGAAATACTAAAAAATATATAAAAACCGCCTATACGATAGGCGGCATTTTTATTTTTTGTATTTCTACGGGTTTGGGCTCGGGTGTCTTTTTTTGAGAAAAAAACCAGTGAATCGCAAAGCCCCAAAGTAGAAAGATTAAAAATGCAAACAAGCCAGTGATTATTTTGCTTGTAATACGATCTATCTTTTTATGCATCGGTTCCACGGGTGGTTCCTTTCATTTAAATTTGGTGAACTAAGATCAGATGCTATAGTAGGATATATTGTTTAAAGTGTCAAATACATCTTTTTTTAGATTAAGTATTATGTTATATTTCTCTTATGCAATCAAAAGATATTCGAGGGAGATATTTAAAATTTTTTGAGAAAAGGGGACATAAAATAATCCCTTCTGCTTCACTTATTCCAGAAAACGATCCATCATCTCTTTTTACAACTGCCGGTATGCAGCCTTTAGTACCATATTTGCTTGGTGCTAAACATCCGGCGGGCACAAGACTCGTTGATGTACAAAAATGTGTCCGCACAGGAGATATTGATGAGGTTGGAGACAATCGCCACCTTACCTTCTTTGAAATGATGGGTAATTGGTCTCTTGGTGATTATTTTAAAAAAGAAGCTATTGAATGGAGCTTAGAATTTCTTACTAGCAAAGAAGAAGGTTTAGGACTTTCTCCAGAAAGACTTTATGTCACTGTATTCAAAGGTGAAAACGGAATTCCAAGAGACGAGGAGGCTATAAAATATTGGAAGGAAAATTTTTCAAAATTTAATATAAATGCAGATGTTGCCGGAGAAGACGAAGCTATTAAAGAAAACATAAAAATAATTCCTCTTGGTACAGAAGATAATTTTTGGATTGCAGGACAAGTAGGTCCTTGTGGTGGAGATACAGAAATGTTTTACGATACTCGTCCAGAAGAAGGAAAGGTAGAAGGAAAATTTTCTGATTTGGTAAAAAATGGAAGAATTATTGAAATTTGGAATAACGTATTTATGGAGTTTAATAAAACTTCAGATGGTAAATATGAAAAACTAGCAAAGCCAAACGTAGACACAGGAATGGGACTCGAAAGAACTACTGTTGTAATGCAAGGGAAAAGCACTGTATTTGATACAGATATTTTTGAAAAAATACTTGGAGAAATAAAGTCTAAAGCACAGAAAAAAGATGAAAGAGTTGAAAGAATAGTGGCGGATCATATTCGTTCTGCTGTTATGATTATTTCTGATGGGGTTGTGCCATCAAATACCGAGGCTGGTTATGTACTTAGAAGAATTTTAAGAAGAGCTATAAGATTTATAGATCAGCTTGGTATAAACAAAGAAGAAATACTATCTATCGCTAAGGTTGTTATAAATGAACTTTCTTATGCCTATCCAATATTAAATGATAAAGGAAATGAAATCTTGGAAGTAATAAAAGGAGAGGATGAGAAGTTTAGGAAGACTCTTGTTCAAGGATTAAAGAGGCTTGAGGAATATGTAAACAAAAAAGAAAAAAAAGAAAAAGATAGTCCATATGCTAGGAATTGGAGACCTGATTTTGGTTCTCGAAGTGACGATATAATAAATTCTATACCAGGGGAAGATGCTTTTGATATTTATCAATCATACGGATTTCCTCCAGAACTAATAAAAGAAGAATTGGCTAAGTATGGCATGACTTATCATGCGGGTGAATTTTTAAAAGCAATGAAAAAACATCAAGAGATTTCAAAAGCTGGTTCAGAACAAAAGTTTAAGGGTGGACTTGCTGGTACGGGAGAAATGGAAACAAAATATCATACAGCCACACACTTGCTTCTTGCATCACTTAGAAAAGTGCTTGGCGGAGAGATTGTACAGAAGGGAAGCAATATTACAGCAGAAAGAATGCGTTTTGATTTCAACTGGCCAGAAAAGCTCACACAAGAACAATTAAAATCTGTCGAAGATTTAGTAAATGAAAAGATACAAGAAAAACTTCCAGTAGAAATGCTTGAATTACCAAAAGAAGAAGCAAAGAAAATTGTCACAACTTTATCTTTTGATTTATCTAAATATGGCGATGTTGTGAAAGTTTATAAAATGGGGGATTTTAGTACAGAATTTTGCGGTGGTCCTCACGTATCAAATACAAGTGAGCTTGGTAAGTTCAAAATTGTAAAAGAAGAAGCTTCAAGTGCTGGAGTAAGAAGAATAAAAGCTGTTTTAGAATAAAATATCCTCTCAATAAATACTATTGACAAATACTATATTTGGGTGTATTATTATATACAGATATGGTTTAAGATGTACTTAAATCATCGGGCTGTTTTAATTTAAATAAGGAGGTGTTCGGATGAACATTAAGAGAATGGCTGAAGATTACAGAAAAGGAAGTATCACCACAGGACGAAATATTAAGAGATATTTTTCTGAGGGTATAGGAGTTGGAGCGAAATCTCCTTCCATAAGCCTTTTACAGCAAAATGTCGGTAATTGGATCAAACGCCTTGAGGCGGCTGGGGTAGATAACCTGGAGCTTCTCGAGTCTTCTTGGCAGATTGTTCGCCAGACCAATGAAGATATTTGCCGTGGGAAAAAGAAATGTTTGGATCGAATCGTAACCGAAGAACACGTTTCTCAAATCAAAAAAGCCGAAAAGGAATTCGATAAATTCCTCAAAGCGCTTCCTGAACTACTCGAACAAGCTCTTACAAGAGCCGTTCGCGAGTCTGGAATTCGGCTGTAACCGCCACAAAGGAAACCAAATCCTTTGGAGGCGGTTTTCTTTTTATTTTTATTTGCATATGATTTCTTTGAGAGTTATAATTAGTGCACATGAATCTTTTTTCTTCATTTAAAAAGAAACCTTCTTTAGCTGTTGTTTTTGACATTAGAGAATTTTCACTTACTACGGCAATAATCAGAACAATAAAAAACCAGAAATCCGAGCTTTTGTTTTGTCAGAATTTTGAAGTTATAGAATCCGAGCTTGCAACTTATAAGCAATATTCTGCTTCGCTTATAAAGACTTTAGACAAAGCAATAATTGAAACAAAAAAGACCATTATAAAAATGGATTTAAAAGAAGATTTATCCAAATATTTTTTCTTTATTGGTTCGCCGTGGGTAGTTTCTAAAAGTAAATCAGTAAAAATCGTAAAAGATAAAAGCTTTTTAATCGACGATGCACTTCTTAAAAGAATTCTTTTAAACAAAGAGGATTTGATACAAAAAGAAATACAAATAGAAAACAGCCAAGGGCAGTGGGAAATCTTTGAAGAAAAAATAGTTGAAGCAAAGCTTAACGGTTATAAAGTTACAGATTTTCATAATAGAAAAACAAAAGAGTTTGAATCGCATCTTTTCACGTCTTTTATTGCGACAGAAATTTGCGATAAAATTAAATCTTATCTTGGTGCAAAATTTAAAAAAGAAGGTAAAGAATGCTCTCATTCCACTACACTCTCGAGTTTCACTTTTACTAGAGACCTCTATTCAGACAAAAATAATTACGTTTATGTAGAGATAGGCAAGCTTATAACAGACATATATGTAGTATTAGATGATGTTATACACGGTATTGCATCATTTCCTTTTGGTGAGACAGCAATAATAGAATCTGTCTCAAGAAATATGAAAATTACAAAAGAGATGGTAAATTCTATGTTAAACATAAAGTGTCATGGTAAGTGTGATGAAGAGACGGACAAGAAAATAGATTCTTTTATAAAGATGGGCTTAAGTGAATGGTCAGATAGGTTCAATGCTTCTTTTGCGAAAATTTGTGATGAGAAAGACGCGCCGACAGATATTATAATGACCACAAACACAGATATTTCAAAGCTTTTTATAAACAATATTAAGAGTCACAATGAGACCTCGCTAAAAATTTACAATAAGGATACGAATCTGACAATAATCAGTGAAGGAATTTTAAATAATTTTGTAATTGGGGGAAAGATTTTTAGAAACCAACCTTTTATAAAAATGGACATTATACTTTTAGATAAATTAACAAATCAAAAAAACATATGCCTAAAAAAATAATTCAAGATATTATTGTAAATAGAAAAAGTATACGCCTAGTAAAAAAGGACGGGGCTTTTCCTTCATCTGTAAGAAAAGAAAATAGAGAAAATATTTCTAAAAATACAGTACAAGAAGATAATTCGGTTAAATTTACAGCGAGAGAGAAAAAAGAAGACTTTAATATAGAAGTTCCAGAACCAGTTAAAATCTCAAATAACTCACATATTTTTCTTTGGATACTTTCTATTATTTCAGTCGGAGCGTTGATATTTCTTATATCAGGAAGTTTTTCTACAGCAAATATAACAATCACACCTAAAAGTGAAGAAATAATTCTAGACGATACTATCACCGCCACCTCCAAGCCGACAGAAGGTACTTTAAATTTCGAAGTAATGACTGTTCAAAAAAATTCTAGCAAATCTTTAGATACAGATGGTGAAGAAAGTGTAGAAAGAAAAGCCGTGGGTAAAGTTATTTTATATAATAGTTATAGTACAACAAACCAAAGGTTAATAACAAATACCAGATTAGAGTCTGCAAACCAGCTTACTTATAGAATAAGAAGTTCAGCAGATATCCCAGGGTACAAGATTGTTGCCGGTAAAAAAATTCCTGGAAGTATAGAGGTGGAAATCATTGCTGATGAAGCGGGAGACAAATATAATATGAAACTTTCAGACCTGAAGGGAGATTTTAAAGTCCCTGGTTTTAAAGGTAGCCCAAAGTATGATGGTTTTTATGCAAGACTTAGTGTAGATACAACAGGTGGTCTTGTTGGAAAAGTTAAGAAAGTATCAGAGGAAAAATTGGCAGCAGAGACTGATATCTTAAAGAAATCTTTGAAAGATGATCTAATAAAAGAATTATATCAAAAGAAACCAGACCAGTATGAAATATTTAAAGACAATTACTATATAAGTTATAAACAATTAAATGATACCGAATCAAATTCCAACAAATATCTGTTAACTGAAGAAGGGACGATCAATGCAATCATGTTTAAAAAAGAAAATTTAGCACCTTTTATCGCAAAATTAAAAATTGATAAATATACTGGAGATAGTGTGGAGATACTTTGGGCAGATGATATATCTGTTACGACTTCAAATACAAGTGCTGAGCCATGGTTAGAAAACTCTTTGAAATTTAAATTCGTAGGATCAGCCAGAATCGCTTGGGTTTATAGTTATACAGATATAATACAATCTATTCTAGGACAAAATAAAAGTATAATAAATGATCTCACAAATGATAAATTTAAATCTTCTATAAGCAGTATTAGTGCAGTAATAAGACCTCAATGGAAGAATACTTTTCCAGAAAAAGAAAGCAGAATTAAGATTTTTGACCTAGTTAGAAATAGAGAAATAATAAACTAGGCCTTTCGGCTTGACTCTTTAGGTTTTTTTGTTATCATACTAAATGTTGATATTAAAAATGCAGAATCAAAAAATAAAAACCTCTGCGATAGGCGTTGTTTTGGAAGCTTTTCCGAATACTCTTTTTAAAGTAAATTTAGACGGAGGAAAAGGAGAAATTCTTGCTTATTTAGCGGGTAAAATGAGGCTCAACAGAATCAAAGTGCTTATAGGCGACAGAGTAGAGGTTGTACTCGATGAATACGGAGGAAAAGGTAGAATAGTAAGGAGAGTTTAAGAAAAAGGATCAAATTTAAATAACCAAACAAAATGAAAGTAAAAGCATCAGTTAAAAAGATTTGCGTCAAATGTAAATCTGTCAGAAGAAAGGGTCGAGTTTATGTAACCTGTTCATCTAACCCTAAGCACAAGCAAAGACAAGGGTAGTTGATTTTTTAATTAGGAAATGCTAAGATAGCACTTCTGTATATTTTTTATGCGTGTAGTAGGAATAACAATACCAGAAAACAAAAGATTGAAAATTGGCCTGACTGTCCTTTACGGAATCGGAAGGCCTATTGCGCTATCTATTTTAAATAAAGCAAAAGTTGATCCTGAGAAGAAGCCAGCGGATCTCTCAGCTGAGGAAGAAAACAAAATCAAGCTTTTAATCGAAAAGATAAGAATCGAAGGAGACCTAAAAAGAGACGTATCAGGTAACATTAAAAGATTAAAAGATATTAAAAGCTACAGAGGTGTAAGACACATGAGAAAGCTTCCATCCAGAGGTCAAAGAACAAAAACCAATTCCAGAACACTCAGAGGTAACACAAGAAAGACTATGGGAACAGGAAGAAAAGCTGCTGATAAAAAATAATCTAATATAATTCAAAAAGAACAATGGGTAAGAAACGAATAGTAAAAACAGATGATAAAGCTGGTGATACAAAAGCCGGCGCACCAGCAAAAGTAAGCTCAAAAAAGAAAGTTGAGTCTGGTATTTTGTATGTTCAATCAACATACAACAATACAATGGTTATGCTTACAGATAAAAAAGGTAACGCACTCCTAGCATCTTCTGCAGGAGCTCTTGGTTTTAGAGGAGCAAAGAAAGGTACACCATTTGCAGCTGCAAAAGTTGGTGAAGTATTGGGAGAAAAAGCTCTTGCACTTGGACTTAAAGAAATCGAAGCTATCGTAAAAGGAGTTGGTTCAGGTAGAGAGTCAGCTATTAGAGGTTTTATTTCAAAAGGTTTTAACATAACAAACATTAAAGACGAAACACCAGTACCACACAACGGACCAAAACCTAAGAAACCAAGAAGAGTTTAAAAATACAAAAGATTCAAGATTTAAGATTCATGAATAAAAATCTTAAAAACAAAATAAATTAGAATAAAATAAAAAAATGATAACAGGACCAAGATATAAAAAAGCAAAAAAGTTAGGGGCGAGTGTTTTTGAAAAAACACAGTCTCAGAAATTTGCGTTGAGATCACAAAACGACAACAAAAAGGTCGGCCCAAAGAAGAGAAAGGCCGGTTCTGAGTTTGGTGCTCAACTTTTAGAAAAGCAAAAGGCCAGAGTTACTTATGGCTTGGGTGAAAAGCAGTTCAAAAATTATATCAAAAAAATCTTATCTAAAAAGGGTGTAAATACCACAGAAGAGCTTATAAAGATGCTAGAAGGTAGATTAGACAATGTTATTTTTAGACTTGGTTTTGCAAAGTCAAGACAGGCTTCAAGACAGATGGTAAATCACGGTCATATCAATATAAACGGTGCAAGACAGTCTATCCCTTCTTTCCAAGTAAAAATGGGTGATATTATTACAATAAGAGAGAGTAGCAAGGATAAGACTCTTTTTAAGGATTTAGATGAAAAGTTAAAAGATGCAAAAGTCCCTTCTTGGCTTGCGTTTGATACTTCAAAAAAGGAAGGTAAAGTACAGGGTTCTCCAAAAATGACACCTGCAGAAATCAATTTCGATATACAGGCTATTTTCCAATACTATAATAGATAATCTAAAATTTAAGTTTTATAAATTATTAATTTTAATAAAAAATTATGCCTGATCAATATAAAATAATCTTGCCATCAAAACCAAAAATCATCTCTGAAGAGGGTTTTTCTGGTGTTTATGAAATAGAAGGTTTTTATCCTGGATACGGCCACACTCTCGGTAACTCTCTAAGAAGAATTATTCTTTCTTCTATTCCTGGAGTAGCAATCACTTCTATAAAAATAGATGGAGTTCAACACGAATTTTCAACAATTAATGGTATTAAGGAAGATGTTATAAACATAATTCTTAATCTTAAAAAAGTTAGATTTAAAGTACTTACAGAAGAACCACAAACAGTAGAGTTGAAAGTAAAGGGTGTAAAAAATGCAACCGCTGGAGATATTTCTGTTCCTGGCCAGGTTGAAGTTCTTAATCCAGATCAACATATTGCTTCTATTACAGACAAGGGTACAGATTTGGTAATAGAAATGAAAATTCAAAAAGGTCTTGGTTTTATACAAAAAGAAGAAATACAAAAAGAAAAAGTTGATATCGGTGTAATAGCCTTAGATGCTATTTTCACTCCTATCAAAAGAGTAAACTACGATGTTGAAAATATGAGAGTCGGAGACAGAACAGATTTCAATAAACTTAGAATTTCAATAGAAACAGATGGATCGATCACACCAAAAGAAACACTCGAGAGATCGATCGTCACAATGATAGAGCAATTGAAAGCTATTGTCGGATTTAAAGAAGAAGAGCCAGAAGTAATCGAGGCTCCGAAGAAAAACGACGAAGGAAAAGAAGATGATTCAGAATCTTTAAAAACAAGAATCGAAACACTAGAGCTTTCAGCAAGAACAATCAATGCACTTTCAAACGCAAATATAAGAACGGTCGGAGGTTTAGCAAGAAAGAAAGAAAAAGATCTCGACGATATTGATGGTCTTGGTGCAAAAGGTATTCAAGAAATCAAAAAAGTCTTGTCAGATTTTGGAATTACACTAAAGTAAAACGATGATACACGGTAACAAAAACAAACAACTAGGTAGAAAGATGAATCAAAGAAACGCTTTGATTAAGTCTCTTGCAGTATCTGTTATAAAGCACGGTAAGATGACGACAACAGAAACAAAAGCTAAAGTTATAAAGTCTTATGTTGAAAAACTTATCACAAGAGGTAAGGAAGGTACTCTGCAAGCACAAAGACTTATCGCAGCAAAAGTCGGACCAACATCAGCAAATAAGGTTATAAAAGAAATCGCTCCGAAGTACAAAACAAGAAACGGTGGATACATGAGGGTCGTAAAAATAAAAACAAGATTATCTGACGGAGCAAGAATGGCTGTCATAGAATTTGTATAATTAAAGATAAAACAATGGAAAAGAAAATTTACACAATAGATGCAGCTGGAGGAAAACTTGGAAGAATTGCTACAAAAGCAGCAGGTTTACTTATAGGTAAAAACTCAGTAGAGTTTGCAAAGAATGTTGTTTTTAATACAGAAGTAAACGTCGTAAATGCAGGACAGCTAGATATCGCAGAAAAGAAACAAAGAACAGCATATACAAGATATTCTGGTTATCCAGGAGGTTTGGCTTCAAAGAGTATGGAACAGCTTATTGCTAAACACGGTAAGGGAGGAGTATTAAAGCTTGCTATCAAAGGTATGCTTCCAAATAATAAACTTAGATCAAAAGTTATAAAGAATTTGATAATTAAAGAATAAGTATGACTACCGAAACAAAACAAAGATACATAGAAGCTGTAGGAAGAAGAAAAACATCAATTGCAAGAGTAAGAGGTGTTCCTGCAACAAAAAATTCATTTGAAATAAACGATGGTAAAACAATAGATGAATATTTTTCAAATGAAAAGCAAAGAATGATTGCAAGCGAAGCTATCACAAAAGTTACAGGCATTACTACACATTTCGCTATTACTGTAAAAATAATCGGTGGCGGTATCAACTCTCAAGCAGAAGCAATGAGACACGGTATTGCAAGAATGGTTATCAAACAAAATCCTGAACTTAGAAAGGAAGTAAAAAAACTCGGTTTCTTAGAAAGAGATCAAAGAGCAAAAGAAAGAAGAAAATTCGGTTTGAAGAAAGCAAGAAAAGCTGCTCAGTGGTCAAAAAGATAATTTTAAAAAATCCGAGTTTATCTCGGATTTTTTGTTTAAACTTCTTTCTCTTTTCTGTCATTCCCGCGTAGGCGGGAATGATAAAGGTGATGGATTCTTGAGTAATTTATGTTAAAATATGTATCAAATGAATAAAGATAAGGATCAAAATGATGTAGTATATGATGATGTGGAAGCCACAGATACAGCTGTTGAGGCTGATATCGTACCAGAAGATGAAAATGAAGCTCCACAAACTTTGGTTAAAAAGCTGAAAGAAAAGATAAAACTTTTAGAAAAAGAAAAGCAAGAATATATGGACGGATGGCAGAGAGAAAGAGCTGATTTTGTAAATTACAAAAAAAGAGTAGAGAATGAAAAAATAGAAGTGGTGAAATTTGCAAATGAGAATCTTATCGCAGAACTACTTACCGTTATAGAAAGTTTTGAAATGGCTTTTGCAAATAAAGAAGCATGGGAAAAGGTAGATAAAAATTGGAGGGTTGGAGTAGAATATATTCACTCACAATTTATAAAAATCCTTGCCGAAAATGGTTTGAAAGAAATGAATCCTATCGGTGATAAATTTAATCCAGCCTTTCATGTCGCTGAAGGACACAAAGAAACAAAAGACGAAAAAGAAGACGGAATGATCGTAGAAGTAAAGAAGAAGGGTTTTATGCTTAATGACAGAGTAATTGTTGCACCGTCTGTAGTTGTTGCTGAATTTGTAAAATAATTTAGAATATAGTTATGTTATCAATACAAAAACAACCTAAATATATAGAAAAGGAAATACGGCTACCAAATGGTTCTTGGGCTGTAGTTGTTTTTGAGTTGATTGAAGTTAATGGAAAAATAATAGCAAAAGCTGTTGGCGGAAGATTTATAAACAAAGCAACTCCACTTGGAAAAGACGTAGTCTTTGCTATCGCTGGATGTTGTGAAGTAAATAATGTAGAGCCAGTTGTTAGCCCATTCTTTTCAGAAATAAAAGAATTAATAAAAGATTTATCTTTTGTTGTAAGCCAACCAGCTCGAGCTCCTAATTTTAATTAATTTTTTTCTGTCATTCTCGTGGATACGGGAATCCAGATTTTACTAGTTGTGGATCCCCGCATTCGCGAGGACGACAAAGAGGTTTATCAAATTAATTAAAATAAAATATGTCAAAAATTATAGGTATAGATTTAGGGACAACATTTTCTGCTATGTCAGTTATGGAAGGAAATGCTCCAAAGATAATAGAAAATGCAGAAGGCGCGAGAACAACTCCTTCTATTGTAGCAACCACAAAGACAGGTGAAAGACTTGCAGGGCTTCTTGCAAGAAGACAAGCGGTTACAAACCCAAAGAACACAATTTTTCAGATAAAAAGATTTATGGGTCATCAATATGATGATGCTGGTGTACAAAAAGATAAAGCATCTGTATCTTTTGATGTTCTTAAATCTTCAAATGGAGGAGTCGAGGTTTCTATGGGGGGTAAAAACTATAGGCCAGAAGAAGTATCAGCAATGATTCTTCAGAAAATGAAAAATGATGCAGAAGCAAGACTCGGTGAAAAAATTACTGATGCTGTTATTACTGTTCCTGCGTATTTCAACGATTCACAAAGACAAGCTACAAAAGATGCTGGTCAGATTGCTGGGCTTAATGTTTTGAGAATTATAAACGAGCCAACGGCGGCAGCTCTTGCATACGGATTAAATAAAAATAAGAATGAAAAGATCGCGGTGTACGATTTCGGTGGAGGAACATTTGATATCTCAATTCTTGAAATTGGTGATAGCGTGGTAGAGGTACGTTCTACAGACGGAGATTCACACCTTGGTGGTAGAGACATCGATAAGAAAATTGTAGATTGGATGGCGGAACAATTCATGAAAGAAAATGGAATTGATTTGATAAAAGATTCACTCTCACTCCAGAGACTTGATGAAGCTGCTGAAAAAGCAAAGATTGAGCTTTCAACTGCTATGGAAACAGAAATAAATATTCCGTTTGTTACTTCAGATGCTACTGGCCCTAAGCATTTGCTCATAAAGATGACAAGAGCAGCTCTTGAAAATTTGGTAAAAGATTTGATAGATAGATCAATAGAAATTTCAAAGAGAGCTATATCAGCTTCACCATTTAAGATTGAGGAAATAAATGAAGTTATTATGGTTGGAGGACAGACAAGAATGCCTGCTATTGTTTCTGCTGTAAAAGCTTTGTTTGGGAAAGAGCCTAATCTTTCTGTAAACCCAGATGAAGTTGTGGCTTTGGGTGCGGCTGTTCAAGGAGGAATTTTGAGAGGAGATGTAAAAGACGTTCTCTTACTTGATGTTATTCCGCTTTCTCTTGGTATTGAAACTATGGGAGGTGTGGCTACACATTTGGTAGAAAAGAATACAACTATTCCTACATCAAGAAGCCAAGTATTCTCAACTGCTGCAGATAATCAAACTTCTGTAGAAATTCACATTGTTCAAGGTGAAAGACCAATGGCGAGCGATAACAAATCTCTTGGTAGATTTATCCTAGACGGTATTCCACCAGCACCTAGAGGTCTACCACAAGTTGAGGTTACATTTGATGTTGATGCTAATGGTATCTTGAATGTAAAAGCAAAAGATAAATCAACAGGCAAAGAGCAGTCAATAAGAATTGAAGCAAGCTCAGGTCTTAAGAAAGAAGACATAGAAAAAATGCAAAAAGAAGCCGAGCTCCACGCTGAAGAAGATAAGAAGAAAAAAGAAACAGTAGAAGTAAAAAATATTGCTGAACAGATGATTTATACTGCAGAAAAAGCAGTAAAAGATAATGGTTCAAAAATTTCTGCTGAAATTGTAAAGGGTGTAGAAGATAAAATTGCTGATTTGAAAACTGCTTTGGCGGGTACTGATTCAGCAGCCATAAAAACAAAATCAGAAGCTCTTTCTGCTGAAATGCAGAAAATAGGTGAAGCTATGACGAAAGCACAGCAAGCAAATCCTGGTCAAACAGCACCTGGAGCAAGTGAAGAAAAGAAAGATGACAATATAAAAGACGCAGAGTTTAAAGAAACAGGAGGAGAGGAAAAGAAATAATACTCTCGATAAATAAATGAGTAACAAAGATTATTACAAAACTCTCGGTGTAGATAAAAGTGCAAGTAAAGAAGACATTAAAAAAGCCTTCAGAAAGCTTGCGCACGAGCATCATCCAGATAAGGGTGGAAACCAAGACAAATTCAAAGAAGTGAGTGAAGCTTACTCGATACTTTCTGATGACAATAAAAGGGCTCAATACGATCAATTTGGAAGTGCAGGGCCAACTGGCGGAGGAGGATTCAATCAAGGTGGTGGTTTTGGAGACTTTGGATTTGATTTTTCAGGTTTTCAGAATCAAGCTGGTGGACAAGGTTTTGAATTTGATCTTGGCGACATATTTGGTGATATCTTTGGCGGAGGAGGAGGGAGAAGTCGTGCTCCGAAAAAGGGACGAGACATTTCTGTTGATTTAGAAATATCTTTCAAAGAATCTGTCTTTGGTGCAGATAAAAAAATACTTCTTACTAAAAACCAGAAGTGTGATGAATGTGCTGGCTCCGGTGCAAAGAAAGGTGTGGATATGATGACTTGTAATATTTGTAATGGACAGGGTACTGTGAGAGAGGTAAAGAAATCTGTCTTTGGAGCTTTTGCTTCAGATAAAGTTTGTGACAATTGTGCTGGTACGGGGCAAGTACCAAAAGAAAAGTGTCATGTTTGTCATGGTGCTGGAATTGTAAAAAAACAAAGTGAAATTGAAATAAAAATTCCGGCAGATATAAATGACGGGCAAACAATGAGGCTCACAAGTGCAGGTGAAGCTATCAAAAATGGTAAGTCTGGCGACCTATATATCAACATTCATGTTAAGAACAAAACCTTGTTTGAAAAGCATGGGAAGGATCTTGTTACAGAGCTAAACATTAAGCTTTCTGATGCTCTACTTGGCTCAAAACATAGCCTGGAAACCCTGGATGGTGATATAGAGCTGAAGATTCCAGAAAGCGTCTCTTACGGTGAAATCTTGCGAATTAGAGGCAAAGGGGTGCCCATTTCCGACTCAAAAAGAGGGGATTTACTTGTAAAAATTAACATTAAGCTTCCACATAGACTTTCAAGACAAGCTAAAGAAGTGATAGAGAAGTTGAAAAGCGAGGGGGTTTAAAATTAATATAATTATTAAACAAAAAATCGGCCTTAATGGCCGATTTTTTGTTTTTGTAGTATAATTTAGATACATACAAATGAAATCAGATTCGATAATAATTTCCGGCTTATCAAAAAAGTTTACATTCCCAGTAAAAAAAGACTCTTACAGTTGGATAAAAAATCTATTAAAACCAGAAATACGTGAAGTTGTTGCTGTAAACAACATTTCTTTTTCTGTTAAAAGTGGAGAAAGAATTGCTTTCATAGGTCCAAATGGCGCCGGTAAATCTACCACGATTAAAATGCTCACTGGTATCTTATATCCTACTTCTGGAGAATCTAGTGTATTAGGTTTAAATCCTGTTAAAGATAGAAAGAAGCTTGCCTACCAAATAGGAACAGTGTTTGGTCAACGTTCTCAATTATTGCCCAACCTTCCTCTTACAGACTCGTTAGAATTTTTTGGTGTGATGTACGATATGTCAGATAAACAGATTAAAGATCGTATTGTTGAGCTTACAAAGCTTTTTGAGCTTGGTAGTTTTATAGATCAGCCAGTTCGTAAATTATCTCTAGGTCAAAGAATGCGTGCTGAGGTTGCAGCTTCTCTTATCCATAAACCGAAATTAATTCTCCTTGATGAGCCAACAATCGGATTAGATGTAGTAGCAAAAAAAGCTTTAAGAGATTTGTTGTTAAAAATAAATAAAGAAGAGGGAACAACTATTTTCCTGACATCTCATGATGTTGGCGATATAGAATCCCTTTGTGATAGGACTATCATTATAAATCACGGCGAGATTATAAAAGATATGCCGACAGAAGACCTTTCTACAAGTTTTATATTTGAGAAATTTATTGATCTTATACCCATGACCGCTTTTGATTCATTTGGTGATTTACCAAGCGGGATGAAGTATCTTCATAAAGATAAAAATAAGATCACCGTTTCTGTAAATACAAAAGAGATAGATATACAGAAATCACTTAAAAAGCTCTTAGAAATGTTTGAAGTTGAGGATATCGATGTTTACAATGCAGATCTTGAAACTGTTATTAGACATATTTATGAAAGAAATTAGACTTGCCAAAAAAATAGTTTTTACTCTTATAAAGGATAGGCTTCATTATAATGGACGTTTAATTGCTGATTTCCTTTCCATTTTTTCAAGGTGTGGCATACTTCTTGTTTTGTATTGGTATGTTTTTAAATTAAATAATGGTGTCGTAAATGGTGTAACATATATCACAGTTGCATGGAGTATGTTTTTTTATTTTGCTTTCTCTGTTTTAAATTTAAGGGGCATTTCAAGAGAGATAATGAAAGACGTTACCTCTGGTAATGTAGAGATTTTATTTAGCAAACCCATATCATATTTTTTTTATAAAATATGGTGGCAAATCGGTTCTGGTTTGTATCCCTTTATTATGTTGTCTATTTTAGGCGGAATTATATTATTTTTGTTAATTGGTGCACCAGAAACAATGAGTCTTAGTATATTTTTGCCAACTTTTATATTAATTTTTATTAGCGCCACTATTTTAACTTTAATTTTATATTCATTAGTTGGTTTTTTGGCTTTTTGGATTGAAGATGCTAATCCAGTATTTTGGATGATTGATAAAATGGTTATGATTCTTGGCGGATCATATTTACCTATAGGACTTTTTCCGTCTTTCATGTACAAAATTGCTTTATATAGCCCTTTTGGTGCTTCTCAATTTATTACTCATACAGTTTATGAATCATGGAAGATTAATTGGCTTATGCTTTTTTCCATACAAATATTTTGGATAATTATTCTTGGTATCTTAGCTTACATTATTTTTTTGAGAGCAAGAAAGAAAATTTCCGTTAATGGGGGATAAAAATATGTTAAAAGAAATTAAATTTGCGTTATACGCAATAAAAAAGAATATTCAAAGTAGTGCAGAATTAAGAACCAGTTTTTTAATGAATGTATTTGGTATGATGATAAATAATACTGCCTTTATCATTCTTTGGGTATATTTTATAAAATCAGTCGGAGTTATTGGGGGTTGGACTTCAGCAGATATTGTCGGGTTACAAGGCTTTCTTGCTTTATCCTATGGTGTAGTTTTTTCATTTTGTAATGGCATAAGAAAGCTTCCTGAGTATGTATCTTCTGGTGGTTTTGATAGATTTATGCTATCACCTAAAAATCTCTTAAATAGAATTGCAACATCTTCTTTTAATGCATCTGCCGTTGGAGATATGGTTTTTGGTTTAATATGTTTGATTGTTTATTCTTTATTAATTCATATTACTATCTATCATCTAGTGTGTCTTTTGTCGGTTTTAATTTTCTCAACTATTATTTTCTTAGCTGTTTCAATATTTATTTTTTCGATGAGTTTCCTTTTTGTAGATTCTAGCTCTATTACATCTGGTTTCTTTGAAATGTTCATCACGCCATCACTTTTTCATGGAGGGGCTTTTCAAGGGATTATGCGATTTATATTTACTTTTATTATTCCATCTCTTTTGGTAGGTACTTTACCAGTTGAAGCTGTGAAAGGCTTATCAATAGCAAAGATATTGTTAATAGCTATTTTTGCAATTATTTGGATGTTTATTGCGATAAAATTTTTTTCAAAAATGGTAAAAAAATACGAGAGCTCAAATTTTATGACTTTTGGTAATTAGATCCTAAAAAATAATCCCCTAGAATTCTTTATCTTTTCTGATATAATTTAAAAGTATGATAATAACTGACGCAAAAGCAATAAAAGAAGTTTTAAGTAGAGGAGTTGAAAATGTTATAGAAAAAGAAAGCCTTGAAAAGAAACTTAAAATCGGTAATGAACTCCGTATTAAATTTGGTGTAGATCCTACAAGCCCCAATATCCATATAGGAAGATCTGTTCCTCTTCTCAAACTTCGTGATTTACAAAATCTTGGACATAAAATAGTTTTAATTATTGGTGATTTCACCGGCGTTATTGGTGATACTTCAGATAAAGATAGTGAGAGGCCAATGCTTACAAGTGAGCAAGTGAAAAGTAATATGAAAAATTATATCGAGCAAGCTGGGAAAGTTATTGATATAAAAAAGTGTGAGATACATTACAACAGCGAATGGCTAGGTAAGCTTAGCTACCAAGAAATTTCCACCCAGGCAAATGTTTTTTCACTCAGTGATTTTATTTCAAGAGAAAATATAAAAAAGAGATTAGACGCTGGTAAAAGAGTTTCTCTAAGAGAGCTTATTTACCCTTTAATGCAGGGTTATGATTCTGTAGCTATTAAAGCTGATATTGAAATCGGTGGAACAGATCAGATTTTCAATATTCTTGCCGGAAGAGAATTACAAAGATTCTACAAACAAGAACCGCAAGATATTATTATAAATCCTCTTATAGAAGGTCTAGATGGCAGAAAGATGAGCTCAAGCTGGGGTAATACTATAAATCTTTTTGATTCCGCATATGATATATACGGCAAAGTAATGTCTTTAAACGACAGTTTAATTATCAAATATTTTACTATAACCACTAGAGTAGATTTAGAAAAAATAGAAGAATACAAAAAAGAGCTTGAGTCTGGAGCAAATCCAAGAGACATCAAGATGAAGCTTGCTTTTGAAATGACAAAGTTTTATCACTCTGAAGAAGATGCAAACAAAGCTCAGGATTATTTTGTAAATACTTTTACAAAAAAAGAAATTCCTACTGAAGTAGCAGAGCTCACACCTAGTGAATACGACATTACTTCTGTCCTTATTGAAGCTGGTTTTGCTCCATCAAAAGCTGAAGCAAGAAGAAACATATTACAGGGCGGAGTAAAGATAAATCAAGAAGAAATAAAAGATCCTAAATTTATAGTAGAAAAAGGAAGCGTAGTTCAGAAAGGTAAGAGATTCTTTGTAAAAATCGTTTAATTAAAGTGGTATAATTTAATCTATGTCAGAAACAATAAAAAATAAAATATTCTGGTGGGTATTTGCATTAAGTATTGTAGCAAGCGTTGCTTTTACTTATGTAAGAATTTTTGTAAACAGAGATTATATTTTAGTCAAAGAAGTTGCATGCGATCAGAATACGGAAAAGTGTTTTGTTCGTACCCCTGAAGAAGCTTGTATTGATTTGACTGACGAAGCTGAAACTGAAGATTGTTTAAAAAATACAGAGACAGAATATTATAAAATAATTAATAAAAAAGCAGCAAATGTCCCAGATTGTGATACGACAAAATTAGCAGAAAATGAAAGTTGCCCAGACCTATCTTGTGCTCCAAATGAACCAATAAATGAATGTTGGTATGAGTATTCTTTATGAGAGAAATTGAAATAAAAATGCGTGTGGCTGATTTAAATAAGATCGAGGAAAAGCTCAAAAAAGCCGGGTGTATTTTTTCTGAGCCAATTAATCAACACGACACAACTTATTCTAAAAAAGGTAGTACTTCAGAATATACTTCAGCAAAAGAGGGAGATATTATATTGAGAATTCGTAAACAAGATAATAAAACAGAATTTAATCTAAAAAAACAATGTTCTAGCGAGAGTGATAATATAGAATGCGAAACTGACATAAGTGATCCAGAATCTATGCACAGAATTCTTAATGAGTTAGATTGGGTGTCTCAAATTGAAGTAAAAAAGATACGTAGAAAAGGGAAATTGGGTGAATACGAAATCTGTCTTGATCAAGTGGAAAAGCTTGGGAGTTTTATGGAAATTGAAAAAATGGTAGATGATAATTCAGACCCAGAGATTATAAGAGAAGAATTATTTAAAATTCTAGAAGAGCTTGGTTTATCAAGAAAAGATGAAGAATCAAGGGGATATGATACGCAAATTTTCCAATTGGAAAATAAAATATAAAGTACTCTGTAGTGTAGATGACGCATTAAGGGCGCGACCGCGCCCTTAATGCGTCATAGGATTTGTTTGATTTATTAAATAAATACGTTATAATTCGCTTATATTATGAAAAACGAAGTAGAAACAGAAGATACAAAGTCTGAACGAGACGTACGCCTAAATAAAGTTGAAAAACTTAGAGAAATTGGGATCGATCCTTATCCGCCTTTTTCCAATAAAACACATACAATTAAAGAAGCTCTTGATTTGAAAGAAGGAGTTGTTTTTGTTGCAGGAAGAATAATGGCAAAAAGACAATTTGGGAAATTAACTTTTTGTAAGATTCAGGATAGCACAGGGGTAATCCAGGTTGTTTTTAAAGCAGATGTTATTGGTCAAGACAAATATGAATTATTTGAATCATATATTGATGTTGGAGATATTATTGAAGCAAAAGGAGACCGCGGTACTACTAAAACAGGAGAAGAGTCCGTCATTGCTACTGAGTGGAATATATTAAACAAAACCTTACTTGCTTTGCCAGACAAATTTCATGGACTTAATGACAAAGAGCTACGTTTTAGAAAAAGGTATTTAGATTTAATTACAAACCGAGAGGTTTTTGAGCTTTTTAAAACAAGATCCAAAATTCTTACTCTTGTAAGAGAATATCTCAACGGTTCTGGATTTATGGAGGTAGAGACACCTGTCTTACAGGTTTTATATGGTGGTACTAATGCAAGACCATTCAAAACAAATATTAATGCTTATGACAACATGGGTATGTACTTACGCGTAGCTCCAGAATTATATTTGAAAAGATTATTGGTTGGTGGTTATGAAAAAATCTATGAGATGGGAAAGAATTTTAGAAATGAAGGAGTAGATCAGACTCACAATCCTGAATTTACCATGATTGAATGGTATGAGGCTCACACCGACTATCAAAATGTTATGGATAGAGCAGAGAAGTTATACAAATACATTGCCAAAAATCTTTTTGGTAAGCTTGAGCTACCCGTAGGAGAGAAAATAGTAAGTTTGGATTATGCTTGGCCTAGAATTACAATGCTCGATTCTATCAAAAAGCACACCGGCCTTGATGTAGAAAGTAAAAACGACAACGAACTTGAAGATTTTTGTGATAAAAATGATATCCATATAAAAGGTAATAAAAGCAGAGGGCAGATGATTATGGATATCTTTGAAAAAAAGGTTACCGAACATTTAATCGATCCTGTTTGGATTATAGATTATCCAAAAGAGGTTTCTCCGCTAGCTCGTGTTCATAGGAAAGACCCAAGATTTGTTGAAAGATTTGAATGCTACATAATGGGCAAAGAAATAGGTGATGGCTGGTCTGAGATTACGGATCCTATTGCACAGAGGTCTAGATTTGAAAATGAACAAATGGCAATGAAAGGTGGTAATGAAGAAGCTCATCCTATGGACGATGATTTCATTGAATCACTAGAGTACGGAATGCCACCAATTGGCGGTATAGGAGTAGGTATAGATCGTCTCGTTATGCTTTTTACAAACAAATGGTCTATCAGGGAAGTCTTGTTATTCCCGATAATGAAGCCGTCTCAATCTACGGAGGAAGATATATAAATAATAATGGCACAATAACAACGCGGTCGCGTTGTTATTGTGCCATTATTATTTTGATTTTAATTCTCCTATCTGTTTAATTATCTCTTCAATATTTGGATATTCTTTTTCAAAGATTTTATCAATCTCTTTTGTATCTATAGGGACAACTCTTGAGCTTTTTAAGTCTGAGGAAAATTCAGCTGATATTAGATCTACGATTCTTTCTTTTTGCCATTGCCCAACTTTAAATTTTCTAATGAGTTCTTCTATCGCTAGATGTACCATTTCATGCATTAGAGTTTTAAAAACATGCTTTTCTCCCATGTATAAAAAACTTGTATTTAAAAATATTAGGTTTGGTATATCATAGCTTCCACCAGTGCCGTATTTAGTTAGTATTATTTTATAATTTTCTGGTATTGGCAGAGAACATTCTCTGAGCTTATTTCTAAAATCTTCTGATATTTTATTCCACTCAGTTTCAAAAAAAGTTTTTATTTTTTCATATACTTCAACTTCATATTCATTTTCAACAAGACTTCTAATTTCTTCTTCAGAATAGGTAACTTCTCCAGAACCTACCTTGTTTATATCAAGTCCTTTAGGATATCCAAAATTCTCCCATTTATATCCTTCTTTTTTAAACCACCAAATATCTTCAATAGTTTTCAACACTCTTCGAGTTTCTCTCTCAATAGAATATTGAAAATTTAGCTCCTTAGATTTTTCTGTATTTTCTATATTTGGGTTTTGTTCCATGTTATATCTAGATTATATCTTATATACGTATCTTAAGAAAAATATTGACTAATAAGGGCTACACTTTGCTGATTACAGATATAAATATCTCTCGTATTTTTTCCGAAGTTTCTTCCAGTTGATCATCAAATAATAAATACTTGCCAAGCTCATTAAATGGAACCCATTTGTAAGAACGCACTTCGTTTTCTTGAAGTCTGATTTCATCATTACTACCAATAAAACTGAAACCGAAGAAATGTCTTTCTGAGCCTTCATACTCTTTTCCATTGCGATTCATTGTAATTTCTTTAAATTTAAAAAATAGGGGAGTGTCGCCTTTACCAATATATTCAAGAGATTTCTTTTCTATTCCAAGTTCCTCCTCGATTTCCCTATAAGAAGCATCTTCCAAAGTTTCTCCCTCTTCCGCTCCTCCGCCTGGAATTGCGAAATACTTATCTTCGAAAGATACCAAATTAACCAAGAGAAATTCTTGGTTTCTATTGATTATAAGTGCTGAAACTCCTTTTCTATACATTGTAATTTAAATTATAGTTTTATGATATTTTATTTAAAATAATATCAGCTGTTTGCTTCGGTGTTTGTTCTGAATTATCAATTATTTCTCCAAAAGAAGGGGTGTGAATACCTATTTTATAATGATGATTAATTCTATCTATTTCCCAATCATTTAAATCTCTTGTTCCTCTATTTACCAAAACTTTTTCAAGTTTGGGTGCTAGTGTAAAAACACTAATTTTGGTATTTAAACCTTTTAAATTTTCTAGCATGTAATCATAATTCTTTTGAGAAAGTGGGTAGGGGACAATTATATTCAAACTCTTATTCACAAAGTTTTTGATAGTTGAGATAGCGTTTTCTAGATTTATTGGTACTGCTTGTTCAATAGGCATCCATTCAATCATGCTATGAAATGAATCAATTTCTACGATCGCGGTATTAGAAATTTTAGTAGCTAATATTTTTGCTACCGTACTTTTTCCTGAATTTATTGAACCGTTAATGAAGATAATCATATTATAATTTTATTACACCTATTAAATTAATAGCTTTTTAGCTTCTGTAAGAAAAGTGATATCTCTGGTTAACATATATGATGATTGGTACACCTGCGTTTTAGTTTTGTACATTCTCTTCAACGCTTCTTCAATAGACATCCAGACTGGTTCAAATTTTTGCTTAATTTCATTATCATCAAATTTGGGTTTGCCTTTTTCGCCAACAATTTTTGTAATATAACAATATGAAATTTGATTTAATTTTTCTTCTTTACGATATTCAACGATAGAACCCAGTTCATTAATAATTTCTATATCACAACCTATTTCCTCCAAGCACTCTCTTCTTAACGCTTCCTTGTAATTTTCATCTTTTTCGACGCCTCCACCGGGTAATTTATAATATTCGTTATTTGTTGAGTATATTAGAGCTATTTTATCTTCTTTATCTAAAACTATTGCACGAGCAGCTTCTCGTACACGATACGTGTTAACTTCTTCTTCGGAAACATTTTCAAAATTAAGTAGTTTTAAATTTATCATATTAATAGTTCTCTAGATTAAATATTTTTATGTTTTTAGTTATTTTTTAGCCAATATGAATCGGTCTCATGAACTCTTCTTTTAAAGTTGGACTATTAAAGGTTTCTCTGCCATTTTTTGTAAAAATTTCATCGCGCTTTAAGACTTCTGGTTCAATCCTTTCAAAGAGTCTAATCAACCAAAGTAAAAATGGCATATAACCCTCTTTTGTTGGATTTTCTTGAAATTTACTATTAACGTAATAAAAAATACTCGTTACTTTCCCATCTATTTCTACTTGATATTCAACAGATTCGCGATTACCACATATATACTTACCCTGTCGGTATTTAAGAATATCTGGGTGTTGTAAGAGTACTGGTGTTAAAACTTCCTTTAAATGGTGTACTCCTATATATGATAAATTATGTTCTATTTTTTCAAGTTGGCGAAAGAAAATAAAATGGGAAATTTCATGTAGGGTAGTAGAAGATATTCTATCGTTCCAAGTAAAACCTTTATTTACTCCAGTAATCGTAAAATAAAACAAATTTATTTTGGCATCAAAAGGACAGACAGGAAATACGGATGGCATTACTAAATATTTGTAGTGTTCTTCTTCACCCATTAAATCTTCTAGACAATTTATACCTTCTTTTATTTTAGGAACTTCAGATTTAATATAATCTTCCATTTTTACTATGTTATCTGCGTATTTTCCTCTAAAATTTAAAAGAACCTCTCTAATCTTAGATTTCATTTCTTTCTCAGATAAATTTTCTTGTTCCTTATGTAAGTCCGTAAGTTCTGGAAAAGCTTGGTAGATTAATTCAAGGAAATTATTTTGACTTCCTTTGATTACTCGGTAAAACAAATTTATCTCTCGTTCTTGATCAAAATAGTACTCTAATGAAGACTCATTTAGTTTTTCTGCATTTTCAATTTGCTCCATATATACATTGTATCATAATTAGTTTTACTTTTTTATGATATATTTAAAGAATGGAACAAGCTAAATTACCAAAACAATATCTTCCAAATTATAAGGAAAATTTTAAGGATGATATAAGGTGGGTCAAAAAATATTCCGCTCATTATGAGTTCAATTATTTTCCAAATAGTATTGCAGAGAAAGAGATTTATAGTATAGAAAAAACACAAGAGATTTGTTTCAGTAAAATAATTAGTTTTTTAGAACTAAAAGAACCACAAAGAAAAATAATATATTATCTATATCCAGATAAGAAAACAAAAAAAGAATTAATGGGGGATGATTGGTATGCACAAGCCATTTATGATGATTTTTCTGTTCATGTTTTATATACAGACGAGTGTAAGTCGTTGGGTGAACATGAAGATACACATCTTTTGTCTTTACCATGGGGCTTGTCCATTGCTTTCTTTCAAGAAGGATTAGCTGAGTATATGGTTGGGAAAAATTGGTTTGGTAATGATTTTAACGGTGTTCTCAAGGATATTCTTGATAAGAATGTATTACCCTCTGTCGATTCTATGATGGAACATAAAAAATGGATGGAACTTGATGATGATAATGTTATCTATCACTATTCGTTTTGTGCATCTTTTACACAGTATCTTATAAATAATTTTGGTTTAGATAAGTTCAAACAACTTTATCAGAAAACAAATAGAGCGTATACGAGAGATGAAAATTCGAAAGTATTTTATGATGTGTATAAAATAATGCCTAAAGAAATGGAAGGTAAATGGAAAAATGATTGTTTTAATATATAAGGGTTTTTATTACTAACCTAGTCCAAATACCCCCATTTTTTGAGTTTCGCCATATCTTCGGTTTCGAATTTTAAGCCGATGTCGTTTCTGTAAAATACTTTTGGAATTACTATTTTGTGTGCAAGTGAAAGGCTTTTTTCTCGAGCTTCTTTCACGGTTTCTCCCATACCTGTTGTGTACATAACATATCCGTCAACATTTGATACATAAAGCTCACCTTCGTGCTTACCAGATCGAGCTGATACTTCTTCAAAATATACGTGTTTCTTTTCTTCTTTAGTCAAATTGTCTATATATACACTCACTCCATACAAAGTATCTCTATTGTGGTCTCTACCGTAAGGAAATGGGGGGGTTGCGAGTAGGTTCACCACCCCGTATCCATTTTTATATTTTAAATCATATTTTTCTCCTTTTGCTATTGCCATCAGGAATTCTCCCCAGGGTGAAGAATGGATTTCATTTTGTAAATAAATTATTGGGGTTCCAAATCTTGTCGTTGCCTCAAGAGGGAAAGCTCCTTTTTCATTTACAATACAGTTGATTTCAAAATCACCTCTAAAATTAATCTTTTGTAAATATGGTTTAAGTTTATTCAGTACTCTATCAAAGAGTTTGTTTTTTTCTGTGTACCAAGCGAGAGTTCCCATTTCACTGGTGACTGGGCCAATATCTCCTGGGAGCATCCTTGTATGTTCAAGATTTATTTCGATAGGTCCAACCCAATCAGTACTATTAAAATATCTTCCTACGCCGATTTCTACACCTTCTATTTTTTTCTGAAGAGTAATTTTTTCTCTATTTATATATTTATTGTGAAGATAGTTTTTTAGAATACTTATCACATCTCTTCCGTCATCAAAATGCCCAATATATGAAAGGTGTTTAGAATTGTGATCTCCTTGTTTAATAACCCAAGTATCAGGATTGTTTTTTATAAAAATAATTGCATCCTCAATATCGTTAAAATCTTTCAGTAAGACTGTATCTAACCCATAATCTCTAAATATCTTTTGACCAAATTCTCTTTCTTCTTCAAGTTTATCTGAAATTTCTGAGCCACCGAATATGTTGTATCCTTTCTTTCTTAAATCATCTTGTGTCTTACCCCAACCAACATCATCAAAAATAATAAGCCCATTTTTACCAACCCAGTCTAAGTGGTCTTTCCAAGAATCAACCTTTTCCACCATATTATCGAGGTTGTGGCGACCATTTTTGTCTTTTATATAAAGTTTAACATTATGACCTTCATCTTTAAGAATACGAGCGAGATCAATAGCAATACAGTCTGTTGATATAAATAATATATTCATTACTTATAAATAGTAATACAAAAAGCCTTTTAAAACAATAAAGAAAGGTTTATAATGTAACAAATGACTTGGTTTTTAATTGCATTAATCGGACCGATACTTTGGGCTATAGTAAATCATATAGATAAGTACTTACTTTCTGATAGATTTGAGGGAAATAATGTCGGTGCCCTTATGATTTTCTCCACTCTTCAATGTGGTTTGGTTTTGCCGATTTTGTATTTATTCAATCACGATATTTTTGCCGTTTCGCTTTCAAACATTTTATTATTGGTAGTTATAGGTATTATAAGTGTATTCGCCATAATGCCTTATATGTATGCATTAGATGAAGAAGAGGCTTCAATAGTAATACCATTATTTCAACTCATTCCAATTTGGGGTTTTGTTTTTTCATATTTCTTAATTGGAGAGACACTTACTGTATTTCAATTAATCGGGTGTCTATTAATAATAGCTGGATCAATAATTATAACTCTAGAATTTGATGAGGAGGAGAAGATTAAGTTTAAGAAAAAAACAATTTTATTGATGCTTCTTTCCACAGTTCTTTTTGCCTTTTACGAAACCTTGTTTAAATATGTAGCTGTAGATGTGGGCTTCGTTGTATCATCATTTTGGGAATATCTTGGGGTATTTTTAATGGGCGTCATTTTCTACCTATTTGTAAAGAAATATAAAGAAAGTTTTAAGCATCTTCTAAAAACATCTGGGGGTAAAATTATTTCTTTAAATATATTAAGTGAGTCATTTACTATTATTGGAAACGCTGCTGTTAATTTTGCATTAATAATCGCACCAGTTGCTCTAACCCTGACGGTTTCTGGTATTCAACCACTCTTTGTATTTTTGATAGGTATATTTTTAACTATATTCTTCCCAAATATTTCAAAAGAAAAAATGTCTAAAAAACATTTAATACAAAAAGTTGTTTCTATTCTAGTAATAATAATTGGCGGTATATTTATTGGAGGGGGGATTAATTAATTATTATATTAATGATATAATTTAACTATGGGAAAAAGCGAAGAATCAATCAGATATTTTTCTTTAGATGAAGCTAGGGAAGAAATTAAAAAAAGGTGGAATAATATTGAATTAAGAAAAAGAATTGAAGAAGAACTCAGTAATAATTTTATTGATTTTTTCAAATCAGACAAACCAAGATCTGTACTTTTTCGTCAAATGGTGTCTCCAGACAATGGATTTTATTTTTTTCAGCAAGAAGCAAAATATCTTGATACTAAACCGACTGTGGTAGAATATCTGGAAGATATTTTTGTCTCATTTAATGAGGAAAAGAAGGGGTATGGTAGATTATATGTTAATAATAATTATATAGACATAATTAATTTTTATGATAGTGAAAAAAAAACACTAAAAGATATTATTACTATCAGAGGAGAAAAACTGTTTGAATTTCATCATAAACTAATGGAGGAAACAAAATTAGATTTTGATATCTTTGATAACTCTGACTGGTTTAAGTCTTTAGGAAAAGCAAAAGACTATTACTATCAATTTTTGCTACATTTTATATGTCATGGTGTATTGTTTGAAAATTTTGTTCTAGATGAAGAGAACATAAATGAGAATGTATTTACAATAAATGTCGTACTGCCAGCAATTAAAAAAATTGAAGATAAATTTGGTTTGAGACCTTTAATTGTTAAAATGTACCCAGATGGACAAACGATGGCTGAAGATTTATACTGGTGGAGTTACCCTTATAATATAAGCAAAAAGATTTTAGACTTTTTGCATAATTAATTATTATATATAATGTTTTGTAGTGATTTAATTAAAACAAGTTGGTTAATATTTTCAAGCGAAACCCCCAGTCTACTTTATTATTCTCATATTCCTACTGCTTTAGCCGCTGTTTTTTTGGGGATTTTTGTTCTTTTAAATAACAGAAAAGGTCTTTTGAACATCATTTATTTCATATTAAATATTTCTTATGGTTTGTTAATTTTTCTTAATTTAATTCTTTGGACTAATTCATATATACCAATAATAATTTTTATTTGGCCAATAACTCAAATATTATTTGTTATTGTTCCTATTTTGAGCATATATTTCTTTTATGTATTTTTATATAAAAAAGATGTATCTATTTTATATAAAATAATTTGGTCTGTTATCATTTTACTTCTCATTGGAATTTCTTTTTCAAAAATTAATTTTTCATCATTTAATAGTCAATTATGCGAACCAAATCTAACTGGCGTTATCTTTTTATATCAAAATATTGTTTTTGTAATCATATTTATTGCACTGATTTTTCTATTTATAAATAGCTTATATAAGAAAGTTGTTCCTGGGAAAGAACATAAAGAATTTGCTATTCTTTTTATCGGAATAATTTTGTTCCTAATTTCTTTTACAATAACCTGGCAAATTGCTGAGAATTATGAATATTTTAATTTAGAACAATATGGGTTGTTCGGTATGACGTTACTTTTAGTAATTGTTAGTTTTATAATTGTACGTTTTAAAGCCTTCAATATCAAGCTTCTCGGAGCTCAAGCGCTTGTTTGGGCAATGATTATACTCGTAGGCTCACAATTCTTCTATTTGGGTAACATGCCACTATCTTCTATTATTATCACTTCACTGACTCTTGTAGTTTCTTCTATCGTCGGCCTTATGATTGTTCGTAGCGTAAAGAAAGAGGATGCTTTGGTAGAAGAGCTTGAGATAGCAAATAACAATCAACAATCTCTTATTCACTTTATTTCTCATCAATTAAAGGGATTCTTTACCAAGAGTAAAATGATATTTGCTGGAATAATAGAAAATGATTTTGGTCAAAGCTCCGAGACTCTTGTGGAAGTGGCAAAAGAAGGTTTACAATCAGATGACAATGCCGTTGCTATGATTCAAGATATTCTTGGAGCTTCAAATCTTAAGAAAGGAACGACCACTTATAATATGAAAGCAATCGATTTCTCAGAGGTGGTAAAAGGAATGTGTAATTCATTTGAAAAAGAGATTTCTGAAAGAGGATTGAAACTCGAGAGAAATATATCAGAAACTCCTATAATTATAGCCGCAGATAAGACACAGATTACTCAAGTTGTAAAAAATCTTATTGATAACTCAATCAAATATACTAAAGAAGGAAAAATAAAAGTGTCGCTAGGAATCAAGAATGTGGACAGCAAGCAGAAAGTGGATTTTGCCATCGAAGATACTGGTGTTGGACTTTCAGAAAGCGATAAAAATAAATTGTTTACAGAAGGTGGAAAGGGTGATGATTCACTCAAAATAAATGTAAATAGCACTGGATACGGACTTTATATCGTAAAGAAAATTGTAGAAAATCACGGTGGCAAAATCTGGGCAGAATCCGAAGGTCGCGGTCTAGGTTCAAGATTTTTTGTAGAGTTGGATGTAGTAAAATAAAGGCTCGCTCGGTGCTGTGTTTGCGGAACACAAAAATCTTTTGCTAAAGATTTTCTCTGTCCGTCGCCGTCGCGACTTCCAAGTTTCCGACAAACACAGCACCTCGCTCGCTTAGGACAAATACACCATTGCCTTCCGTATCTCCCAAAATGGAATATTCTCGCTCGCTAGCGATGGGAAAAAGAAAAAAAACAAATCCGAGGTGGAATCTTGAATCTACAAAAATGTTCCACCTCGGATTTTTTCTGAATTTCCTATCGTGCTTTTAATTGTCTTGTGATAAAATATTTGTTCAATATGAATAAAGAAAATAATTTAGCTTTTATAGATGGACAGAATTTACATCTAGGTACAACTCTCAGTGATAATTCATGGAGGGTTAACTTAAACAAATTTAAGGTGTATTTAAAAGATAAGTATAATATTACCGAGGCTTACTATTTTCTTGGATATGTACAAGAAGTCAATCAAGAAATCTATTCTGAAATACAAAAAGCTGGCTTCATTCTAATATTTAAACAACATAATCCAGCCATGATTGGTACTAAAAAAGGTAATGTTGATTCAGAAATAATTTTTCAGATAATGAAGAAACTTTATAAGAAAGAACCTTTCGACCAAATAGTTTTAGTTTCTGGGGATGGTGATTATAAAATTCTTGTAGATTTCCTGATAGAGGAAAATAAATTTAAAAAAATACTATTTCCGAACAAAAAGTTTGCTTCGTCACTGTATAAAAAGCTTGGTAGAAAATATTTTGCCCACCTAGAAGATCCTGATATAAAAAAGAAAATCGGGAGATAAAAGAAAAGGGGGCCTTAGGTAATTAACCGTTTGGGCCCCTTTTCGTATTGATATGAGTATAATATACCTATTGGTTTTATAAGTCAAGCACCAAAATAAACAGTCAAAATAATAAAAATGCCAAATCAAATAAGCGATATAAAAGAAGCGAATGAAAAAATAAAGGAATTACAGAAGACGGTTTCTTTATTGGAAAAGAATAATGAAAAATTGCAAAAAAGTGGGGAATTGAAAAATGAATTTATTTCTCTAGCCACACATCAGCTTCGAAGCCCGCTTGGTGCTATTCGAGGATATACCTCTCTCATACTTGAAGGTGATTATGGTGAAATTCCAGAGAAAATTATTGAGCCATTGAATATTATATTGAAATCAACTGATTCATTAAATAAAACAGTGAACGATTTTTTGGACGTTTCTCGTATTGAGCAAGGAATGATGAGATACTATATGAAAGACTTTGATATGCATGATCTCGTGCTTGAAGTGGTAAATGAATTCAAGCCAGCGATAGAAGCAAAGGGGCTTGAATTAAGATTGCATATTACAAAAGGTTCTTGTTTTGTTCATGATGATAAGGCGAAGATGAAAAATGTGCTGGTAAACTTGATTGATAACTCTATCAAATACACTCCAAATGGCTGGGTGGAAATTATTTTAAAAAAGAATGCAAATCATAAAGTACTTTTTGCTGTGAGAGATAGTGGACTAGGAATAAGCAAAGAAACCATGCCACTTTTGTTTAGAAAATTTAGCAGAGCAAAAGAAGTCGGAAAAACAAACATTCTAGGTACCGGACTCGGCCTATATGTTGCTAGAAAAATGGTAGAAGCTCAAAAGGGGAGAATCTGGGTTGAATCTGGAGGAGAAGGCAAAGGGTCGCAGTTTTATGTGGAGCTGGAATTAGTCCAGCAGTAAAAAAGAGAGAGGAATAAATAAGGAAGACAACTAGCATGGCAAAAACCATCGCTTTTTTATTTGAAATTAGATTAATTTTTTTGAAACACTACCAACATTAAATTCTGAAGTAGTTTTAATCTTTTCTATAAAATATCTATCGTGGCTTACCACAATAAGTGTGCCTTTGTAATTCGCAAGTCCATTTTCTAGCTCTTCGAGTACGTCCAAATCAAGGTGATTACTCGGTTCATCTAAAATAATGCAGTTTGGCTGTGTTGCTACTAGTTCGGCTATTATTAATCTCGAGTATTCTCCAGGGCTTATTAAGGAGATCTTTTTAAACACATCGTCTGTTCTTATTTCAAAAGTGAATAACATTTTTCTTGCTTCAGTCTCTGCCATTTTGGTGATTTCTAGGAATTCGTCTAACACAGTCTTTTCTGATGTGCTCATCCAACGTTCTTGGGAAATATATCCGATGTTTATACTTTTACCTTTTTCCAAAATACCGGAGTCAATTTGTAATTCATTAAGTAGTATTTTTAATATGGTTGTTTTTCCGCTGCCATTTTTGCCAGTTATATGAATTCTATCTCCAAACCTGATATTTAAATTTATTGGTCCGATATTAATATTTCCAATTTTCTTTTCAACTTTAACAAGATCAAATACCTTTGTTCCTCCAATTTTGTTACTGAATATTATTTTTGGTATTAATTTTTGTTTAGGCTTTGTTATCTCATTAGAGGATTGCTCATATCTTTCGGCTCGATTTTTCATTACCTTAAGACGTCTTGCTGCTTTCCCATCGGCCCCTTTGAAATGGACATCGATAGAATCATCATCCTTTGCTTCCTTACCTTTCTTTTTTGATTCAATCTTTTGAAGCCAGGATTTCCTTTTTTCTATATTATCACTAATTTTTTCAATATTTTGGATTTTATCACCATAATCCTTCCATTGTTTAATTATTTTCAAACTTTTTTCTTCAACATAATTTGAATAGTTGCCACCATAAACACTTGATGATTTGGTCAGAGGATCAATTTCTACTATCTTATCAATTACTTTATCCAAGAAAAATCTATCATGAGATACTATCAAAAATGCTTTATTACTTTTTGCAATAAAGTTTTCAATCATATTCAATCCTTCATTGTCTAGGTTGTTTGTGGGTTCATCCAGTATAAATAAATCTGCATCTGAAGAAACAATCGGTGCGAGAATCTTTTTGGCTATTTCTCCACCGCTTAGATTTTCTTTCTCTAGATGTATTTGTGGAAGATACTCGATTTTAATTTTGTTTGAATATGAAATTACACCACCATCTTTTTCAAGCTGGTTTGCAATTATCTTTAATAGAGTTGTCTTTCCGCTGCCGTTTGGCCCAATAAGGCCTACCTTTTCATTTTTTCCTATCGTAAAAGAAACATCATTTAAAATTTCCAATAGCTCATATTTTTTTGATATATGACTACATGAGAATATAACAGACTGAGATTTTTTATTATGCATATACGAAGCTCCGCAGGGCGGATAAATTAAACTTATAAAAGAAAAATTATCTTCGTATTTTCATCGGCATAATTGATTAATAAAGCTATTTTACAATAGTAAGGTAAAAAAGCAAACATATTTCAAGTAGCTTCACAAAACAACAACATTTGGTATCATTTAGTAAAATAATATATAAAATGAAAACTAATATTGAAAAGGAAGTTAAATTTGAAGTTCTGGACATAAACTCCACTATAGAAAAAATACTCAAAGTAGCTAAGCACTCTGATACTAGATATATTAGAGATATTATATATGGTGCTATTGATCACAAAAGTAAAGTCAGAATAAGGATAGAAAATAACTTTAAAAAGGTTTCTGTAGAAGCTATTTTTAAATATAAAGCAAAATGTGAGGATGATGATTGTTTAAAAATAGAAGTTGAAGAAGAAATCTACCACGGTGATAGTCTAAAAGATGCACTCATAGAGATAAAAAAACATGGAAAATTTAAAGAAGAAAATTCTTATGAAAAGACTCGTATAATATATGTTACAAAAAAGGCAGAGATAACACTGGACATATATCCTTACGGTGTTTGGATTGAAATAGAAGCAGAACCAAAAGAAATCTGGGAGCTTGCACGAAAACTTGGTTTTAGTAAAAAACAAGCCATCTCAAAAAACGCCGACGAGCTTTATCTCGACTGGAATAAAAAAGTTGGCTTAAAAGAAATGTGGGATGTAAGGTTTGGATTAAAGGGTAAGAAATAAAAAAAAAGTTTAATACTTATGTCTTCCAAAAAGGACTTTATTTTGGTATTATTCAACAAATGACAAATAACAACAAAAAAATACTATTGTCTGGAGTGAAACCAACAGGCCAAATACATATTGGTAATTATTTTGGTGCAATGAAGCAGTTCGTGGATTTGCAGGATAAATACGAAAACCATATTTTTATTGCTGATTATCATGCAATGACCACTGTTCAAAATAAAGCTGAATTAGAGCAGGGAATTATCGATGTCGCTTTAGACTATCTCGCTATTGGTTTGGATCCAAAAAAAGTTATTCTATTCAAACAGTCCGACGTGCCAGCAGTACACGAGCTCACTTGGATTTTCAATTGTCTCACTACAATGCCGTACCTTATGAGAGCACATGCTTATAAGGACGCTGAAGCAAAAAACAGAGAAATCAATGTTGGCCTTTTCGATTACCCATTACTTATGGCTTCAGATATCTTGATACAAGATGCAGACTTGGTGCCTGTCGGGCAAGATCAAAAGCAACATGTAGAATATGCAAGGGACACAGCAGAGAAATTTAACAGAGCTTTTTGTAAAAAAGGAGAAGAGATTTTTAAATTGCCTGAACCATATATTTTGCAACATGTAGAAACTGTCCCTGGTACTGATGGCAGAAAAATGTCTAAGAGTTATGGAAATTCAATTCCACTTTTTGCTACTTACGAAGAAATCAAAAAAGCCGTTATGAGTATACCTACTGATTCAAAAGGAGTGGCTGAGCCGAAAAATCCAGAAGAATCCAACATTTTTGCAATTCATAAGTTACTCTTAAATGACGCCGAAAAGCAGGCATTGGCAGAAAGATATACAAAAGGTGGTTTGGGCTACAAAGAAGCCAAGGAAGGGCTTATAGCGAGTTTAGAAGCCTTTATTAAGCCACTTAGAGAAAAAAGGGCGATGCTAGCAAGCGATTTGGACACCGTTTTTGATATTCTAAAAGAAGGTGGCAAAAGAGCATCTATTCATGCTGAAAAGAAACTGGAAGAGGTGAGAAAAGCTGTTGGGGTGAAAATATATTAAATAATGAATAAAAATGTAAAAAACTTATATAATCTAAAAAAATTATTAAGTAATTTTGTGATGTTTTCTAAGATTGCGTTAAAATCTGCTCCTTACACTTTTTCTTTATATTTTATACTAAGCGTTGTTGATAGTATTTTTGGAGTAATTAACTCAAAATTTTTTGGAAGCTTAGTTGACTCTATGACTAGCTTTATAAAAAGCGGAAACGCTGAAAACGTTTGGTTTGCACTAGCAATATATATTACTGTATCAGCTGTTCCAAACCTTATTGATGTTGTTACTTCTATGTGTGCAAACATTTATTACCTAAAGTTTCCAAATTTTCTTGATTTACAGATACTGAAAGCAAGAGGGTCCCTAGATATAGCTCACATAGAAAATCCAAAATTCCAAGATTTGGTACAAAGAGCTTTTAATAACGGGACTGAACCTGTTATCCAAATAATGGACACCGGTGTGTTGGTAATAAGAAGATTTCTTATTATTGCTATAAGCTCTGCTGTTATTCTTTTTACAGATTGGAGAATTTTCTTACTAGTTGTAGTTTTATCTATTCCAAAATTTATTATTGAAGTAAAATATGGAGGTCTAGCTTGGGAAATAAATGCAGAAAACAGTACTGAACAAAGAATGTATCAATCAATGAAAACATTTTTTGTGAATAAATTTTCCGTAATAGAATCAAAACTTTTTCAGATACAAGACTTATTTTTAAATAAGATTAAAAAAATACTTAATGATTTTTCATACAAAAGAATTGATATAGAAAAATCAAGGTCAGGATATAGATTCTTGTCTGAGATTCTTTCAAATCTTGGGATGTTTGCTGGATTGGCGATTGCAGTAAATAGTGCATTAAACGGAACGATCTCTGTAGGTACTGTTGTATTTCTATTTTCAGTTATTTCTTCCTTTGAATCAAATACTACAGTGTTCTTAATACAACTAGCTAGACTATTAGAAAGAAATCTCTATGTCTCTGATATCGTAGAAGTATTGAAAACAAAAAGTGCTATAAAAGAAGTATCTAATCCGAATAAAATTATTTCTGAAAATGCGCCAGAGATTGAATTTAGAAATGTAAGTTTCAAATATCCAAAGCAGAACGAGTATGTTTTAAAAAATATTTCATTTAAATTAAAAAGCGGAGAGAAACTTGGACTTATCGGACACAATGGTGCAGGTAAGACAACTATTGTTAGACTCATATTAAGAGTTCATGATCCTGTTGAAGGTCATATTTTAATAAATGGTGTTGATTTGAAAAAACTTAGCGTTAAAGATTGGTGGAGTAAACTAAGTGTACTCCCTCAAGACTTTACGAACTTTTATTTTGAAGCGGGGGAATCAATATCATATGGAGATGTGTCAAAAAAGTATGACATAGAAAAAATAAAAAAGGCAGCAAAACAGAGTACAGCATCTGATTTTATTGAAAAATGGTCTGAACAGTATAATAAAATGATAGGAGTAGAATTCGGTGGGGCTGAGCTTTCTAAAGGTGAAAGGCAAAAGATGGCACTGGCTAGGGTTTTTTATAGAAATTCGCCAATATTTATTCTCGACGAACCAACAGCGGCTGTTGATTCAAAATCTACTTCCCAAATTTTTAGAAACATAGAACAAATTTCTAAAACACAATCTGTATTAATTATTTCACATAATTTTGCCACATTACGAAGGGCAGACAAGATTATTCTTCTTGAACATGGATCTATATCAGAAGAAGGTACACATGAAGAACTTATGAAAAATAAAGGTACATATGCTGTGTTATTCGAAGAACAGAAGGGTGAATACGAGTAGAAGTTGATTTTTTTGTTTGTATTGCTTTTTCCCTTGCAAGTTGTATGATTATAGGAGCTAAGAAACCGCAGCCAAACTAATTAGTCGGCTGGAAACACGGTGGAGCTTGGGGAAGAACATCCGCTTTCGCTTTTAAAAGCTATAGCGTGACAAAGTAGAACCCTTTAAATGAGTTATTCTGCCTTCGCAAAAAGCTATGGCAAGATAAAAAAGTGAGGTGGTACCGCGCACGAGCGCCCTCGCAAGAGTCAAATTTTATTTGATTTTTGCGAGGGCGTTTTTGATTTTATTAAATATAAATTATGAAAAAAATAATTCTAGAATTAAAAAAGGAAGTCCAACCATATTTTAAATATAGTGGTGGTCATGGTTTCGATCACGTCGAAAGGGTATATAATATGGCAGTGAGAATTGCAAAAGAAGAAAAAGCCGATATTGATGTTGTTGGTATCGCGGCATTACTTCATGATATAGCAAGACATATGGAAGATACCGGTGGTAAGGACGTCTGTCATGCGGAAGAAGGTGCAAACATGGCTCCGAAAATTCTTAAAAAATATAATTTACCAAAAGAAAAAATAAATAATATTATCCATTGTATAAGAGTGCATAGATACAGCTTGGGTCTTAAACCAGAGACAAAAGAAGCAGAAATAATTCAAGATGCTGATAGGTTAGATTCATTAGGTGCCATTTGTATTGCAAGGGTCTTTGGTTATAGCGGAGAAAAAAATAGACCATTTCATGTCCCAAAATCTAGACCTAAGAAAAAATATGCTGGTCCATCAGAAACCTCTATAAATCATTTTTTTGAAAAGATATTAAATATAAAACCAGAAAATTTCAACACTAAACTAGCCAGACAAATAGCAAAAAAGAGATACGGTTTTATAAAAGTTTTTGTAGATAGGTTTCTTAATGAATGGGAAGGAAAAGATTAAATAAATAATAATTATGAAAAAATTAAACAAAAAAGAAATAGGGGCAGTAACAGATTTCTTGTTTGAAACAGGAATGCTTGCAAAGACTCCAAGAAGCGGATTTTTCTTCCTTGGGAGTGGAGAGCAAAGCGTAGCTGAACACACAAATAGAGTTTGCTACATTGGAATAACTTTAGCTCACATGATTGGTAATGTTGATACCGCAAAAATATTAGAAATGTGTCTTCTGCACGATCTTGCAGAAGCTAGGGTATCTGATTTAAATTACATTCACCAAAAATATAATGAGAGAAACGAAAAAAAAGCAGTAAATGATTTAACTTCAGAAATATTTTTTGGGAAAAATATTAAAGATACACTAGAAGAATATGAAGATAGAAAGTCTATAGAAGCTAAAATAGCAAAAGATGCCGATAATCTAGAGTTTATGATGTCACTAAAGGAGCAGGTAGACATTGGTAATTCTAGAGCTTCAACTTGGATTGGAAATATTGTAAAAAGACTTAAGACAGAAGCGGCTAAAGCATTGGCAGAACAAATATTAATAATAGATTCGGATAGATGGTGGTTTGGAGACAAGGAGGACGAGTGGTGGGTAGATAGACAAAAGAAAATTTAAAAATAATTTAAAAAACAAAATGCAAAGAACATATATAAAAGAATTGGGGGTCAAGATTGGAGAGGAAGTGCTTATAAAAGGTTGGGTAAATATCAGACGTGATCAGGGTAAAATGATCTTCTTAGATTTTCGTGATATGACAGGCGTTGTACAGGGTGTTATTTTGCCAAACCAAACAGAAGCTCTTGAACAAGGAAAAAAGTTACGTCAGGAATTTGTTGTAGAAGTATCCGGGAAAGTCAACGAACGTCCAGAAAGAAACCGTAAGGAAGGAATTTTAAATGGAAATATTGAACTAGAAATATTAAAAATAAATATTTTAGCCGAAGCTGCTTCTTTGCCTTTTGATATGTCTGTCGATGGATTCAATCTTGATCTCACAACAGAACTAGATAATAGAGCTTTGACTATTAGACACCCTAAAATTCAGGCTGTGTTTAAAATTCAGGAAACAATAATTGATGCTTTTAGAGAAGTCATGAAAAGTGAAAACTTTTTTGAATTTCAAGCACCATGTATAGTGCCGGCAACAGCAGAAGGTGGCGCAGAAGTATTCAAAATAGGATATTTTGATAAATCAGCTTATCTAACCCAATCTCCACAGCTTTATAAACAGATAGTCATGAGCGCGTTTGAGAGATGTTTCTCTGTGAACAAAATCTTTCGTGCTGAGCCGAGCGTAACCACAAGACATATTACAGAAATAGTATCACTTGATGCCGAAATGGCCTTTATCGACTCTTGGACTGATGTAAAAGATATGGCAGAAAAGACAATTCGATATATTTTGGAACAAATACAAATAAAAAATGCAGAACAATTAAAAACACTTGGCGCTGAACTTCCTAAAATGATTGAAAAAACGCCAGTTATTTCTTTGAGAGAATCACAACAAAAAATATTTGAAGTTTATGGGAGAGATAACAGAGGAGACAAAGACCTTTCTTCACAAGATGAAATAGAAATTTGTGAAATATTTAAAAAGGAAACTGGATCAGACTTTGTCTTTGTTTACGGTTTTCCAACTAGAAAAAAACCATTTTATGTCTATCCAGATGCAAAGGATCCAGAATTCAACGAGGGTGTGGACTTGATTTGTAGAGGGCGTGAACTTTTGAGTGGAGGAAGACGTATAAATGATTTTAAACAACTCGAAGAGCATGTTAAAATTTGGGGACTTGATCCAAAAAACATTTCTATGTTTTTGCAAGCTTTCAAATATGGAGTTGCGCCAGAAGGAGGTTTTGCTTTTGGAGCAGAGAGAATTACAATGCAGTTCTTAAATTTACCAAACATTCGCCAGGCTACAATGTTTCCAAGAGATATGAACAGAATAGATGAGAGACTGGAAAAAGATGAAGCTGGATATTAAACATAATTTAGACTAAAATAATTTAATGGAAAACTGTATTTTTTGTAAAATTGTAAAAGGGGAGATACCAAGTGTAAAAATCTGGGATGATGAAAAACATTTAGCGTTTTTAGACTTAAATCCAAACACAGAAGGCGTAACTCTTGTAATAACAAAAAATCATTTTGATAGTGATGCAACAGATATGCCAGAAAAAGAATATTCTGAATTAATGCTCGCTACCAAAAAGGTAGTAAAAATTATCGAAAAAGGGTTAGACTGCAAAAGAGTGGCTATTGTAATGGAAGGGCTTGGGGTAAATCATGTTCATATTAAACTTTATCCTATACATGGGCTAAACGAAAAGTTTGTAGAAACATGGGCAGATGACAAAATATTTTTCAAAAAATATGAGGGGTACATTTCTACACAACTTGGTCCAGAACTTTCGATTAAAGAAAGACAAAAAATAGCTAATAAGATTTTAAAAAATAATGGAAGCTGAAATCATATTAAAAGGTAAAATTTGCACAATCAGAGAATACAAACTTTCTGATGCTTTAGAAATTGTAAGAATCGCTAATAACAAAAAAATTGCAAAAAATATGTTTGATGGGTTTCCAAATCCATATAAAAAAGCAGATGCTGTTAATTGGATTAAGTTTACAATCAAAGATAAAAAGAAAACAAAATACCCATTAAATATGGTTATTACATATAAGAATAAAATTGCTGGTGGAATAGGGGTGGGTGATTTAAAAGGAGGCAAAATAGGTTTTGGTTATTGGCTCGGTGAGGAATTTTGGGGAAAAGGAATAGCTACAGAGGCAGTTAAAATATTTATAAATTATATATTCAAAAACATTAAGCCATTTAAAATTACGGCAAATGTTTTTCCTTGGAATAAAGGTTCACAGAGAGTTTTAGAGAAGAACGGTTTTGGCTTGGATGGAATTTTTAAAAAAGATTATATAAAAAATAAAGAGATTATAGATCAGTATTATTATAGTAAAATTAATCCAAACTATAAATAAATGCCCGAAGATAATTTTAAAATCAAAACAGAAGTGTTTGAAGGCCCATTGGACTTATTGCTTTCTCTTATAGAGAAAAGGAAACTTCTTATAAACGACATATCACTTGCTAGAGTGGCTGATGATTTTATCTCTCATCTACAAAACAGAGAAGTTTTCCCTATAAAAGATGCTTCAGACTTTCTTGTGATAGCATCAACATTACTTTTGATAAAATCAAAATCTCTTTTGCCAACATTAAACTTATCCGAAGAAGAAAAGACTGATATGAGAGACCTTGAGCTTAAACTTAAAATATACAAAAAAATAAAAGATTCAAGTATTAATATAAAAAATAGTTTTGGTAAAGAGATGATATTCTTTCCAAACACACGGAAGCTTGATCCTGTATTTTCACCGAGCCCAGAAATGAACAAAGAAAATCTCTCAAAAGCTATTTTTGATGTAATAAAAAATCTTCCAAAATTTGAAAAGAAACCGCAAGTAAAAATCATAAAGGTTATGAGTTTAGAAGAAATGATAAACAATCTTACTGACAGAGTAAAAAGCCACCTAAAAATGAGCTTCAAAGAATTTTCTGGTATGGGTAAAGTCGAAAGAGTAAATGTAATAGTAAGTTTTTTAGCTATGCTTGAACTTGTAAAACAAGGTATAATAGAAGTCTCACAGGAGAATAAGTTTGATGATATAAAGATGGAAAGTAAAGAAGTCGGGGTACCTGCATATTTATAATATTTACATAAAATGGAAACAAATAATTTAGAAAAACAATTGGAAGCGGTTCTTTTTTGGAAAGGAGAACCTGTGACAATAAAGAAGCTCTCACAAATTTTTGAAAAAAAAGAAGAGGAGATAATCCTCGCGCTCGGTAATCTTGAAGCAAACCTCGCTAGTAGGGGTATTGTTCTTGTAAGAAAAGAAGACGAAGTGACTTTAGGCTCATCAAAAGAAACTTCAGAAATAATAGAAAAACTTACAAAAGAAGAGCTTGTAAAAGACCTCGGTAGAGCTGGGCTAGAAACATTATCAATAATTATTTACCAAGGACCGGTTTCTAGAGCTGAGATAGATTATATTCGAGGAGTACAATCTACATTTATATTAAGAAATTTGATGATCCGTGGTCTTGTAGAAAAAATCTCAAATCCGAAAGATCAAAGAAGCTTCTTGTATAAACCAAGCTTTGAACTTCTTTCTTATATGGGAATTTCAAAAATTGAAGAAATGCCAGAATTTGCACAAGTTAAAATTGAAATAGAAAGTTTTAAAAACTCTGAGGAAAAAATTAAAGAAGAAAGTAAAGACGACATCACAGATAATTCAGAAATTTCAGAAGAAAATACTGAAAATCAAATTTAGAAATGAAAAATAAATATTCATTTATAAAAAACAATCTTCGACAGATAATTTTATTATCTGTTTTAGTCATTACTGTGTTTATTTTAATCGGCGTTGGAAAAGTTTCAGATAAAAAAGAAATCAGGCAATCTACTTTAACAAAAAATAATTACGACTATTCTTCAATATCAAAAATAGTAGCCAAAGCTTACTACGTCTATGATATAAAAGAAGATAAGGTTTTATACTCAAAAAATGAAAACGAGGGACTACCACTAGCTTCTGTGACAAAGCTTATGACTGGACTAGCCGTTATAAAAACACTTCCAGAGGGGACAATAGTTGAGATAGGTCAAGATGCTATAAATCAAGAAGGGGATAGTGGACTTTTTGTTGGAGAAAAATGGACATTGAAAAACCTGCTGGATTTTACCCTAGTCACTTCATCAAACGATGGAATATTCGCGCTTAAAAAAACTTTGGATGAATATCTTGCGATAAATAATACAAACACAATTTATCTTATGAATGAGCTAGCTGTAAAAATGCAACTAAAAAATACATTATTTTTAAATGAAAGCGGATTGGACATGAACCAAAATATTTCTGGTGCGTATAGCTCTGCACAAGATATATCTAAACTTTTAACATATATTATAAAGAACGAACCTTCAATGTTACAAGACACAATAAAAGAAAATGGAGTATTCGTATCTGAAGATGGACTTAAACATTCAGTAAAAAACACAAATACTTCTGTGAATAAAATTCCTTCTCTTATTGGTTCCAAAACTGGTTTTACTGATCTGGCTGGAGGTAATCTTGCTATCATATTTGATGCCGGGCTCTCTCACCCAATAGCGATTGTTGTACTCGGTTCAACACAAGAAGAAAGATTCAGTGATGTTGAAAAACTTATAAAACTCACTCTACAAAAAATCTCTGAATTTTAAAAGGTTTCTCTTTGATTTAGCGAGTCTTTCTTTAAAAAAGAAAAAGTTGTATAATTGCAAAATCATGGCAATTAATATAATCAAAGTAATACTTCCGGCGGTAATTTCTTTCGTAATTGGTGTAGCAACAACCCCTTTTCTTACAAACTACTTATATAAACACAAAATGTGGAAAAAGAAGGCAAAAACAGTGTCTTCTGTTGATGGCAGTGCCACACCTATTTTTAATAGCTTACACAACGGCAAAGAAATAGGTACACCAAGAATGGGTGGAATAATAATTTGGTCTTCGGTGATAATCACAACTTTAGGATTATGGATTTTTGGAGAAATTTTTAATACTGGTTTGATGGATAAGCTAAATTATTTGAGTAGAAGCCAAACATGGATTCCTTTTTTTACTTTAATCTTCGGAGCGATTGTCGGTCTCATTGATGACCTTTTAGAAATTAGGGGTTCAGATAACAACAAACACGCTGGCGGCCTTTCTTTAAAGAAAAGATTAATTTTAGTTGGAATAATTTCATTTTTAATTTCACTTTGGTTTTATTTTAAGCTTGATGTAAATACAATAAATTTTCCTTTTATTGAGGGTTTAAATCTTGGATTTTTCTTTATTCCTATTTTTGTTGGTGTAATACTTTTAATTTATTCCGGTGGAGTAATAGACGGAATTGACGGTCTTGCTGGTGGAGTATTTGCTTCAGCATTTACTGCATATGCAGGTATTGCCTTCTATCAAAATCAGATAGACCTTGCAGCATTTTGCGTAGTAATCGTCGGTGCGATACTTGCTTTTCTTTGGTTTAATATTCCACCAGCAAGATTTTATATGTCTGAGACAGGAAGTATGGCACTTACAATTACACTTGCAATAGTCGCATTCCTTACAGATTCAAAGATCGGTGGGAGAGGTGTTGCAGTACTTCCAATAATTGCTTTACCATTAATCATTACGACTTTTTCTGTAATTATACAAATGCTTTCCAAAAAAATTCGTGGCAAGAAATTATTTCTCGTTGCCCCGATTCATCATCATTTTGAGGCTATCGGCTGGCCAGCATATAAGGTTTCTATGAGATACTGGATCGTAAGTATAGTGTGTGCAATCTTCGGATTAATTTTGGCGATAATTTAAAATGTCTCGGTCACAAAAAATAGATAGAGTATTTCTTATAACAACATTATTCTTATTATTTTTTGGTTTTACTGTTTTTGTTTCTGCATCAATGGGAATACTAGCAAAAGATAGTGCACAATTTGCTTCTGTAACTTTTAGACAAGCTTTTTTCGGGCTTATACTCGGACTTATTTCCTGTTTTGTATTTTCAAAAATTAATTATACGTATTTCAAAAAATTCTCATTTGGAATATTTTGTGCATCAATAGCCCTTATGCTTGCTGTTTTTATACCTGGGGTTGGTCTTACATTAAATGGTTCTACCAGATGGATCAACTTTTTTGGCCTCACTACCATACAGCCAATAGAAATACTAAATATTGGTTTTATAATTTACTGGGCTTCCTGGCTTTCATTTTCAAAAGAAAAAATTAAGACCGTAAAATACGGCATACTACCTTTTATAGTTATTCTTGGTATTACAAGTATTCCACTACTTCTACAACCCGACGTTGATTCCGTATTTTTTCTTGCTCTAATAGGAATAGCTATGTTTGTTTCCGCGGGAGGAAAAATCAAACACGCCGTAGCAATAACCTTAATTGGAATAATTTGCGTTGTGGGAATTGCTTTTTTCAAACCATATGTGAAAGATAGAATACTTTCATTTATGCACCCAGAAAATAATCCTCTAACATCTGGGTATCAAATACAACAATCATTAATCGCTGTTGGTTCTGGGCAGATTTTTGGCCGAGGCTTAGGACAAGGAATACAAAAGTTTAAATTCCTACCAGAATCAATAAGCGATTCTATCTTTGCTGTGGTGGGAGAGGAACTTGGTTTTATTGGATGCGTGTTTATAATCCTAATATTTTTATTCTTTACGTTTAGGGCTTTTAGAATAGCTATAAGATCACCAGATCCTTTCGGTGGACTTTTGGTCATAGGAATTGTTATACTTATAATATCGAGATCATTTATGAATATAGGCTCGATGCTCGGTATAGTACCTATTTCTGGTGTACCGCTTGCTTTTTTTAGCCAGGGAGGCACTGCAATGCTTATCACATTGGCAGAGATCGGAGTAATACTAAACGTCTCAAAATTTAATAAAATTAAAAAAAATAATTAACTATGAAAATACTTTTAACTGGTGGAAGTTCTGGGGGACATTTTTACCCGCTTATTGCTATAGCAGAAGAAATAAACAGACAGATCAGAGAGGAAAAGCTTCTACCAGTGGAACTTTTTTTCATGTCAGACTCTCCATACGATGCAGAAGCACTTTTGGAAAATAACATCACTTTTATAAAAATACCGGCAGGGAAGCTAAGAAGATATTTCTCTCTGTCCAACTTTTCAGATTTTTTTAAAACATTTAGAGGAATAATCTCCGCTACAAGACAAGTTTTTAAACTATATCCAGATGTAGTGTTTAGCAAAGGAGCTTACAGTAGCTTTCCTGTTTTGTTTGCAGCAAGACTACTAAAAATCCCAATCATGATACATGAATCTGATAGCGTACCGGGTAGGACGAATAAATGGTCGGGTAAATTTGCAAAAAGAATCGCTGTATCATATCCAGATACTGCAAAGTTTTTCAATGCTAGTAAAGTAGCTTATACCGGTAATCCTATTCGCAAAACAATATCTAAGACGCCAAGAGCAGACGCCAAGCAATTCTTAAATATGCAAGAAGATATTCCTACAATACTGATACTAGGAGGTTCACTTGGTTCACAAACTATTAACGAGCAAATTCTAAACATTCTTCCAAGGCTCGTTGAAAAATATTATGTAATACATCAAACTGGTAAAAATAATATTAGAGAAATAGTACAAACAGCTGGTGTTGTCCTTACTGAAAGCCAATACAAGACGCGATACAGACCATTTGATTATTTAGACAACTTAAATATGGGCATGGCAGCTGGTATAGCAAATCTTGTTATATCAAGAGCTGGTTCAACTATTTTTGAAATAGCCAACTGGGGTGTACCAAGTATTATTATTCCTATTACGGATTCAAACGGTAACCATCAGAGAGAAAATGCTTACAACTACGCAAGGTTTGGTGCTGCAGTGGTGATAGAAGAAGCAAACCTTTCAACAAATATTTTAATTTCTGAAATAGAAAGAATCATGAATGATAAAAGTATTTTAGAAAAAATGATGATAGGCGCAAAAGAATTTATTAAACCGGATTCTGCAAAAATGATAGCTGAAGAAATAATAAAAATAGGTGTACAACATGAACAATAATAATGAAAAAATAATAGTAAGATTTGCACCAAGCCCTACAGGTTTCTTACATATAGGTGGGGCTAGATCGGCTCTTTTTAATTATCTTTACGCTAGACAAAATAACGGTAAAATAATTTTAAGAATAGAAGACACAGATGCGGAAAGATCAAAAAAGGAACATACCGATCAAATTATTAGAGGTTTCGAATGGCTTGGTTTAAAATTTGATGAGACTGTTTTACAATCAGATAATTTTTCTACACATAAAAAATATATTGAAAAACTAATAAAAGACGGTAAAGCATATATATCTAAGGAAGAAGTCAAAGAAGAAGGACAAAGGGCCGAGGTTATTAGATTTAAAAACCCAAATATTAAGGTCACCATAAACGATATGATAAAAGGTGACGTCGTTTTTGATACAACCGAACTTGGTGATTTTATAATTGCAAAAAGTTTAGAAGAGCCAATATTCCATCTCTCGAATGTCGTGGATGATATAACTATGGGTATTACTCATGTGATTCGTGGTGAGGAGCATCTTTCAAATACTCCTAGACAGATTTTAATATGGGAAGCAATAGGAGAAAAGCCAAGACCTATTTATGCTCATATTCCTTTGATACTTTCGGAAAAAAGAGAAAAACTTTCAAAAAGAAAACATGGGGAAATGGTTTCTGTTGAGTATTACCAAAAAATGGGATACATGAAAGAAGCAATGATAAATTTTATTGCTTTTTTAGGTTGGAATCCTGGTACAGAAGAAGAATTTTTCTCCTTAGAAGAACTTATTAAAAGTTTTAATATATCAAAAGTACAAAAAGCGGGGGCTATTTTTAATCCTCAGAAACTCCTTTGGTATAACAAAGAATACTTAAAGAAACTTCCCATAGAAAAAGTCCAAGAAGAAATAAAAAATAGACTTCCACAAAATCCTGAATATCAGAACGATAAAGTCATAAAAAAAGTCACACCTATTATATTAGAGAGGATCAATGTTTGGTCCGACATAAATAAAATGCTTGAAGATGGTGATATACAGTATCTGTTTGAAAAGCCGAGTGTAAACAAAGAAATGGTTGTTTGGAAAAAAGGTGGTACAGAAAAAGAAGCTGCCGAAAATCTTGTTACGATTTCAGAAATCTTTGAAAAAATGAATGAAGAAGATTTTACAGTAGAAGGTACAAAAGAAGCTATCTGGAAAATCGCCGAAGAGAAAGGGAAGGGGAATGTGCTTTGGCCACTACGTGTTTCCCTATCAGGAAAAGAAAAATCTCCAGATCCTTTTACCCTTTGTGGCACATTAGGCAAGACAGAAACACTCTCAAGAATAGCCACCGTAGTTAAATTGTTATCATAATATAATGACAAAAATATATAAATCAGTAATAATATCGTTTTTAATATTCATTACTTTTTTATTATTAGGAAACATTGCAAAATCTCAGTCAATAGATGAAATAAAATCAAAAATTGACGCAACTTCAAGAAATAAAGACCAATTAGAAAAAGAAATCGCAGAATACCAAGCACAGCTTAAAGATATAAGTGGGGAAGTAAACTCCCTTTCAAAAGCTGTAAAAACGCTAGAAGCTACCGAAAAGAAAAATACATTAGACATCAAACTAACAGAAAACAACATAAGTGCTGCGACACTCAAGATCGAAAGCCTTGGTTATGAAATAACTGGAAAGGAGAAAGATATCAAAAACGATAGTAAAGTCATACAGGAAACTTTAAAAGAAATTAATAGTATGGACTCTATATCTATTATAGAGAGCCTTATATACAATAAAAATTTGTCAGAGTTTTGGGTTGATACTGAAAATCTAATTCGCATACAGGAAACAATAAGAAGTAATCTATCGGAAATAAAAGATGCAAAAACTACTCTCGAAAAAAATAAAAAAGAAACCGAATCTCAAAAAATAAAACTAACAGCATTGAAAGCTGATCTCCAAGACCAAAAAATAATATTAGAGATAAATAAAAAAGAGAAAAATAAACTTTTAGCAGATACAAAAAATAAAGAATCAAATTATAAAAAAATATTAGACGCTAAGACAGCTCTTAAAGATGCCTTCGAAAAAGAGCTTTCACAATTTGAGTCTGACTTAAGAATTGCTATTGATCCAAAAAGTATTCCTGGAGCAAAAAAGGGTATTTTGTCTTGGCCACTTGATAATGTATTCATCACACAAAAATACGGAATAACATCTGTCTCAGGAAGATTATATCAGTCGGGAAGCCACAATGGTTTAGACTTTAGAGCTGCCGTAGGGACTAAAGTTAAAGCAACTCTATCTGGAATAATAGAAGGTACTGGTGATACAGATACCGTCTGTGCGGGTGCTTCTTACGGTAAATGGGTCCTAATTAAGCATGACAATGGCTTATCTACAGTCTATGGACACCTTTCTTTGGTAAAAGTAAAAGCTGGAGACAGGGTAATCACTGGTGATACTATAGCTTACTCTGGTAACACAGGATATTCTACGGGCCCACATCTTCATATAAGTGTAATGGCGACACAGGGTGTAAAGATAATGACTAAAAAAAGTACGGTCTGTAAAGGTACCTACACACAGCCGATAATAGATACTAAAGCATATCTTGATCCAGAGGCTTACCTTAATTAAATCATATGATATAATTAGAGAAAGATTTTTTGTCTTTATTTACTAACTAAAATAAAAATATGAAAAAGAAAGGTTTAATAAAAATGATAGTTGTAATAGTAATAGCACTTATTATTTTGGGTTACTTTGGTTTTAATATTAAAGATATTATTGAATCTGATAGTGTACAAACAAATCTTCAATATGTGTGGGGCTTTGTTAAAACATTTTGGAACAACTATCTAGCAGCTCCGATTATCTTTGTGTGGGATAAGTTTGTTGTTGGAGTCCTTTGGCACCTAATACAGGAAGGTTTATCACATATAGGTTAAAAATACATAATAAATCAAAACTAAGCAAAAAAGCCTCAAAAGGGCTTTTTTGCTATTTTATGAAAAATGAGTAATTTAGCTAATTTGATATAACAAGATTAAGGGGAGAGATGAATAAAAAATATTTATATATAAATATTAATTTAAAAAATAATTATTAATTAATAGAAAATTTTTTACTTTTATACAAATACCTACAAATTTTCAAAAATATCTGGGGAAGTGGTTTAACCTTAAATAGGTGGCGTATTTAATGGAGTATGTACCGCAAAGATATATTGTGCGACACGAGCATAATAAATAAGCCCAATTCTCCCTGTTAAGGCAAGGGTACAAATTAGATTGAATTAGAATATATAATTCAGGAATAGTTATTAAGAATAAAAAAACCGGTCTGCATTAAAGCACAACCGGTTCAAACTCTTAGGATCTAATCAAATCCTCCATATCCCCTTACCCCACTGAAGTTCTCTTCGAAGATCAACCAGCCATTATGTATAGTTTTCCCAGAAAGAATCTTCGGCATAAAGATCTTGTCTCCAGGCAACATTTCAGATACTGGCATTTTATCTATATCGAACCATGTTGGTTCAAGCATTTCTTCTGTAGGGACCGCTTCGCCAGCAAAATCCTCACAGAGATAAATACGAACTTTGCACATCGGTTCCATATTGTGTTTATAGAATGAAATAACCCCTTTGGCTTTCAAAGCACTCTCAGAAAACACGAGACCTTCTCCCGCTTCCTCCTTTGCTTCTCGCACCGATGCTTGAGTTGGTGTTTCTCCATCTTCAATATGACCACCATAACCATTCCATTTGTTTGGGCCAAATTTGGCCTTAGAATGGTGTTTGGCAAGAAGAACTTGTTTCCTTTGCCCTATCTTTCTTATAAACAAAACGAGTACAGCATTATCGAATTTCATAAAATGATCTCCTTCTAAAGATAAGACTATTACAAAAGGACTCTTTGTCAATCGTTAGAATATGTTATTGCACACAAAGTCATTTTATGGTTTAATGTCATCTAATCTAGATTGTTCTTTGGCAGGTTAAAAACAAAAAAGGAGTTAACGAACTCATGGAAACAAAACTGTTGAACAAAATTACAAAAGTAAGAAGAATTCTGAGGTGGTTAATTTTTGCATTGCTCTCAGTAGCATTTTCTTTGTCTTTGGTTCAGGCTTCCCTTTCTGTAATTATAAAAAACTCAAGACTTGGTAGTGAGGAACTTTATGTGATAGTAACACTAGTCCCTCTAGCCATCGCGACAGCAGCCCTCGTCATTGTTGTTATCATCTTACTTCTAAACAGTCACAGAAATAAAAAAATATTGAAACACCTTGATTGTATTGATGATCGAGGTACACCAGATGGTGGACTGTAATCTCTTAGTTTATTTAGAGAAAGGAGGTGAATAAAAATGGCATACAAACGTAAAAGTGGTGGCAGTGGTGGCAAACATTGTCGTCGTCGCGAATTGCCCGATGAAAAACGTGAAGAAGAAGGGAGAATCGGCTGGAAATCAGAGGATGTTTCCTATCTCACGGGATAAAAGTCCATTCGTGATCGGGTTTATTAACCCTCCTGTACACTCCCTCGCTCACCAACTTTGGTGAGCGAGGGTTTTATTTTATTTCTTGTGTATAAAAGTATATTATGATTTAATAATGCAAAAGATCTTTCATTCTAAGGAAAGGAGGCAAAAATGACACGAAAAGCAAAAATTCTTCGTCGTCGTAAATAAGCGTAAAAGTACGCGGCTTTTGTAGGTTGTTACCAAATCAAACCTACTTTACCCAACCCCGATTGTATACGTAAAGTACGTATGGGGTTGGGTTTTTTTATACTCTAAAATACAAAAGGTCGCACATCTATGTGCGACCTTTTGTATTTATTTATAATCTGTTAGACAATTATTTATTAACTGCCAACTCGCCTGATTTAAGACTTCCACTCCAACATTTTGATGAAGATACCCACGGCTGAGCTCCTTCTTTATCATATAGATATTTGGCATAAGCCATATTACCTTCTATTGTGTGAATATCTAATCCAAGCTTTTTTGCTGTGTCTGCATGATAGTATTCATTTATCTGCATTAAGCCAATGTCTGAACGATTAATCTTTCCTCTAAGAGATTCTCCATCTGTATCATATTGTCTGAAGCGTGATTCGCATCTAGCAATATCTACAAGCAAAGGATCGTTCTTAAAAAATTCTCTAGCCTTCTTTTCAAGATCTTTGTTATTAGGTACTTGAACTTCAGACTTTACTTCAACAGGAGCCATTATCTGCGGTGTCTCTGATACGATTTTCGTATCTGTAGCAACCGGACCTCCGTATATTGAAGAAAAAACAAAAAACGACGTTGTTATAATTTCTATCATAGTTGAAACAAAAAATCAGAGCAAAACTCCGATTTCTCATTTCCTATATATACTAGCATATCTGAATTATAAAGTCAAGCTTTTACAACACGTTTCGTCAATAGTCAAACGTCAAAAAATGGCTTTGATAAGCCACTTTTCCCTTGCTTAATCCCCTATTTTGTGGTCTATTTTTTATACCTATTTTAAACCACTACAACCACTCGCAGGGGTCAGACCCACTTTCCGGGCATCTTCAATAGTAGCAAACCAAACTTTGTTTTCTTCTTTGATTCTGTCCACTCCGGTACACCAAGGATAGTAGTATTTTGTGCCAGATTTTGAGGCTAGGACGAGCCCTTTGTTTAGTTTTGAATCAAATACCGTGGCGGTATTTTGAGTGTTACTAGTTCCCTCTCCCGCTATATTTTGTTCGTTCTTCCCCACCACAGCAGCAAGCAAATTTTCCTGTACCTGAAGCACTTGTATCGGTGTCTTTTTCTTTTCAAAGGCTGAGAGTTTACCCAAGCCAAAAGAAGCTGTGCCTACAAGAAACACTAAAAGAACAATAAATATATCATGACCAATTTTTAACCCTCTTTCAGGACCGTAAACAGCATCTTTCGCCACAGCATAAAAGGACTTGATTTTTATTGATAAATCATTTATACTCATTTGTACGAGATATTGTATCAGAAATCCCCGCAAAAAGGGATATTAAAATTTTTAAAAAATAATATGGCACATAAAAAAGCAGCAGGTTCATCTAAAAACGGTAGAGATTCCAATCCAAGGTACCTTGGTGTAAAAATAAACCACAACGAACCAGTAAAAATAGGTCAAATAATTCTAAGACAAAAAGGTAGAACGACTATCGCTGGTAAAAAAGTAGGTGTTGGTAAAGATCACACACTTTTCGCTCTTGTAGATGGTAAGGTAGAATATACAACAAAAAGAAAAACAAATTTCGACTCAAGAACTTCAAGAAGAAATATTGTAAACGTAATCTAAATTAAATATTTTAAAAAACACCCAGTCGGGTGTTTTTTAATGTCCTTTTTTTAATTTAAATTATTTAACCCCTTTAATCTCCACCATAAATTCAAATGTCTTATCACCCACAGAAACTTTTATTTTATGTTCGCCGACTTCTTTGATTGGCTTGTCAAGATTTACAGAATCTTCGGAAAGTTCTACACTTGTCACTTTTTGGAATTCTTCTAAGATTTGTGCTTTGTGAACTCCGGCAAAAAGATGACCCTTTTCGTTTGTCTTTCCTGTAATTATGATTTTACCTTCTTTCAAAGAAGTGGTAGCTTTTCTTATTGATTCTTCAATATTTGCTGAATTATTTTCTCCAGTTTTTATCTTTTCTTCCAGACTCTTCAAATTACCAGCGGTAGCTTGTATCGCCATTCCCATAGGAATAAGCTTGTTTATAGCAAGTCCATCGGCGACATTTTTCACCTCAAACTTTCTCCCAACCTTTTTAACATCTTTAAGTAATATAACTTTCATCTGTTTTTAAATTAAACTTATAAACTATTCACTACCTCAATTGCCTTTTCCATTTGCGGATCTTTACCATCCTTCAAATCTTTCTCAGTAATTTTTACTTCGTAATCTGGAGTAAGCCCGCCTTCTGAAATTGAATTACCCTTTGGTGTAAGCCATTTTGCGATCGTAACTTTTAGCGAAGTATCTGGAGTAACTTTTAAGAGCTCTTGCACAGAACCTTTACCAAACGTTTTTGTTCCGATAAGCTTTGCTACTCCTTGCTCCTGTAAAGCACCCGCAAGAATCTCAGAGGCAGAAGCTGAGCCACCGTCTGCAAGTACTACCATTCTCAAAGTATTATTAAACACATCATAGCCCTTACTTCTATAAACAACGTCAGCTTGATTATTACCAAATTTTTCTATAACAATAGTTTTCCCTATTGGTAAAAACATACTCGCCATATCTACAGCACTTTCGAGATAGCCACCTGGGTTACCACGAAGATCTAATACTAGCTTGTGTTTACCAGATTCTATAAAGCTTCTCAAAGCACCCCTGAAAGCCTCTTGTGAAGGAGCGTAGAAATTAAAGAGCTTAATAACATACACTTCGCCTTTTAGTTCTGTCTCGATAGTTGGAACATTTATTATTCCTCTTTTAATTTTTATTTCGATTGGGGTCGTCTTTCCATCTCTTAAGAATTTAATAATAACCTCTGTACCAGCTTTTCCACGAATAAGCTTTACTGCTTTATCTACCGGCATACTAATAGCCTCTTTGCCATCTATCGAGAAAATAAAATCACCCGCTTTTACACCCGCATTATATGCTGGAGTGCCTTTCAAAGGAGAGACCACCACAAGCTTACTATCTTTAATTCCGATCTCCATACCAACACCTTCAAAATTACCGCTTATGTCACTTTCGAACATTGTACTTTCTTCCGGAGGCATAAATACTGTATAAGGATCGCCATACGCACTTGCGAGACCTTGTATTGCACCCCAAACTTTTGTTTGATTATCTATAAGCTTTGAAGATTTCACTGTAGGAACAAACTTTTCGTCTAGAGTTTTCCACGCGCTCCAAAAAGGATCTAGATTTATTGTGCTTGTGGATGTTTCTGAATTTATTGTGTTATTTACAAAAATTATCTTTTCTTTATGTGATGTAAAAAATACAGAACCCACATAAATACCAATACCAAAAGAAAAAACCATTACGGTTCCAAACACGATTCCAAACTTACTCCATTTAATTTTATTTGTCATTAGATCAATTATCTCAAAGTTTGGATATTAGGTCAATTTTAAAAGCCTTGTTAGAAAAAGCATATAAATGGTATAATTTATGGAATTAATTAATTATTAACATGATAAATAAATACACACACAAAACTATCACTTGGTTGGATATAGAAAACCCAACACCAGAGGAAATAAGATCTATAATAACCGAGTACTCTATCGATCCATCTATTGCAAAAGACCTTCATCTTCCTACATATAAAGAAAAGATAGAAATGCATGATAATTATATTTATCTTGTTATGCACTTCCCTTCTATCAGGCATTCGCATTCTGGAGAAAACAAAGAACAAGAAGTGGATTTTTTAATAAGTAAAAATTTTATAATTACTACTAGATACGAAACAATAGATGCCTTTGAAAGTTTCCAAAAACTTTTTGAGGTTAATTCAATTTTAGATAAAGGTATTATGGAAGACCATTGTGGTTTCGTTTTCTACTACATAATGAAGGAGCTTTATAAAACTGTCTCCGACGAAGCAGATTCTTTGAACGATTCTATAAAAGAAGTGGATGGTCAGGTATTTAAAGGTAAAGAAAAAGAAATGGTTTCTGTTATCTCAAATCTAAATAGAGATCTTCTCCATCTCAATCACACCACAAGGACTCACGAAGAAATTTTTGAAGCATTACCAGAGATGGCTATAAAAATATTTGGTAAAGATTTTTCAGAAAATTGTGATAAGCTTTCAAACGAATATTTCAGAGTTCAAGGCCTTTTGAATCACAGCATAGATTTCTTAAAAGAAATAAGAGATACGAATGATTCTCTTTTGAACACAAAACAAAATGAAATCATGAAGACACTTACTATTATCACCTTCCTCGCCCTTCCTTTTGGTATTATTACTGGTCTTTTCCAGATGAATACCACAAACACCCCACTTGTTGGAGCACACAACGACTGGGGAATAGTTGTGGGTGTAGAACTTCTTGCGATGATTATTTTGTTTATTGTTGCAAAAACTAAAAAATGGCTATAAATTGTAATGATGAACTTATTTAAAAAAACAGAAAAAAAACCAATATTTTTATACAATACCCTTTCAAGAAAAAAAGAGGAATTTAAAAGTATTAAGAAGGGCTTTGTAGGAATGTACACTTGCGGACCAACCGTCTATGGATATCCGCATCTTGGAAATCTTCGAACATATGTTTTTGAAGATGTTCTTAAGCGTGTGCTCTTGAAAAACGGATACAAAGTAAATCATGTGATGAATATTACTGACGTTGGACATCTTACAAACGACAGAGATATGGGTGAGGATAAAGTAGAAAAAGAAGCGCAAAAAACAGGAAAAACAGCTTGGGAAATTGCTGATTTCTATACCAAAATTTTTAAGGAAGATATAAAAAATCTTAATATCATTTTCCCAAATATTTTTTGTAAAGCTACAGACAATATAAAAGAGCAAATTAGTATGATACAAACCTTAGAGAAAAAAGGTTTTACTTACAAAACATCAGACGGAATATATTTTGATACCTCAAAAGTTTCCGACTATGCCAAGCTTTCGGGACAAAACCTAGAATCTCTGAAAGAAGGTGCTCGGGTTGAAATAAACGTAGAAAAAATAAATCCTACAGATTTTGCTCTTTGGAAATTTTCAAAACCAGATGAAAAAAGACAAATGGAGTGGCAAAGCCCATGGGGCACTGGTTTCCCTGGCTGGCACATAGAGTGTTCTGCAATGAGTGTAAAATATCTTGGCGAACAATTTGATATACATTGTGGAGCTGTAGATAATATAACTCCACATCACACAAACGAAATAGCCCAAACAGAAGCTGCAACAGACAAAAAACCTTGGGTAAATTTCTGGATGCATGGAGGTTTTGTAAATATGGAAGGCGGAAGAAAAATGTCTAAAAGCTCTGGGGATATTATCACCTTAAATAATACTTTTATAGAAAAAGGTTCTTCCCCACTTGTATATCGTTTTGCAACTTTTTCTACTCATTATAGAAAACCCATGGAATGGAGTAATGATATTGCAATATCAGCCAAACAAGGTTTAGAAAATTTGTATTCAAAAATTTCGAACCTTGGTAATAAAGTGGGTAAAATAAATTCTGAATGGAAAGATAAGTTTATGCTCGCGATAAATGACGACTTAAACATGTCACAAGCGCTTGCGGTTTTAAATGAGATGTTGAAGTCTGAAATATCAAAAGAAGATAAGCTTGCAACTGCATATGACTTTGATGGAATATTTGGCTTGGATTTTAAAAATAAGGCTCAAATAAAAATAAATGAAATCTCTATACCGGAGGAAGTTCAAAAGCTTGTAAACGAAAGACTGGCGGCTCGTACCGATAAAGATTGGGCGAAATCTGATGAATTAAGAGACAAAATAAAAGAATTAGGATATGAAGTGAAGGATACATCGGAAGGGATAGAGATTAGAAAAATCTAAATTTGTTTATTTAAAAATATTTTTAAAATATGGCTTAATATAGCCGTATATTAATGTATATAAAAAGAAAATAGTAAAGGTAGTTGACAAATATCTATTATGTGATATCATCTGATTTAGATTGGGTGGAATTATGTTATCACGTTGAACGGATTTCCTTCCCAAAGAAGACACGCCGGTTGGGCCAAAAAAGAGCCTCTCCGAGCCGAAAAAACAAATTATGCAACGTGTATATGGTGCCAGAGACACCACGAAAAAAACCCGCCCTGCATTCATTTCTCTAGGGGCGGGTTTTTTAATGCTCAAAAATACAACCTATAAAAAAATGTTCGCGAGAAGCGAACGTTTTTTTCTTATATCTACCTTTAATAACCACACTTACACGATAGCTTAAATGTGGTTATTTTTTGATTTATTATTTTTGATCTTTTGTCCACAAATTACTCACAGTTTATGCCCTTTGTGGCATTGCGGATTTTCTTTTTTACATGATAAAATGCATTTATGGCAGGAGATTTTAAAAAATTAAATGTGAGAATTCCACCACAGAATATTGATTCCGAAAAAGCTCTTATCGGTTCTATCATGATTAGTCCGGAGAAATTACCGGAGATAATGGATCTCATACATCACAAAGCTTTTTATGTAGAAAAACATAAAATCATTTTCAATACCATTTCTGATCTCTACAATCGCAGAGAGCCGATCGATCTTCTCACTGTTTCTTCTCACCTAAAAGAAAGAAACGATTTGGACAAAATCGGTGGAATGACATATCTTACAGAACTCGCGAACTCTGTTCCCTCTTCCTCAAACGCAGAACATTACGGAGAAATAGTAAATAAGAAACACATAATGAGACGCCTCATAGAAGCGGCGGAGCATATTGCAAACTTAGGTTATGATGAATCCAATGATCTTCCAGAACTTTTAGACAAAGCAGAAAAGGAAATTTACGGAGTAACACAAACAAATACATCTGGTAAATATGTAGAAATGAAAGATGTCCTTGGTGAAGCTATGGATAGGCTTGATAGACTCCACAAAACACAAGGAGAAATTCGTGGGGTACCAACAGGTTTCGTTGATCTAGACAAAAAGCTTTCAGGTTTCCAAAATTCAGATCTTATAATTCTTGCTGCGAGACCTTCTATGGGAAAAACTTCTCTTGCTATGGATATAGTGAGAAATGCAGCTATTAGACACAGTATCCCTACTGCTGTATTTTCTCTTGAAATGAGTACACAACAACTTGTGGACAGAATGCTTGCTGCAGAATCTAGAGTGGATGCATGGAAACTTCGTACAGGAAAGCTTAGTCTTGATACAGAATTTGAAAAAATTCGCTCTTGTCTTGAACCACTTTCAAAGGCACCTATTTACATAGATGACCAGGCTGCAAACAACATTTTAAAAATCCGTTCTGTCGTCAGAAGGCTCAAGCACGAAAAAAAGCTCGGACTTGTAGTAATAGACTATTTACAGCTTATGACCCCCGTACAGAGCAAAAACAACGATAATGTGGTCCAACAAATCACTGAGATATCCCGTTCTTTGAAGCAACTCGCGAAAGAATTTGATATTCCTGTCATTGCCCTTTCCCAGCTTTCTCGTGCGGTGGAACAAAGAGGTGGCAAGCCAAGACTTTCTGACCTTAGAGATTCTGGTTCTATTGAGCAGGATGCTGACGTAGTTATGTTTATCCACAGAGAGCAAAATGACGACGGTGCAGGGAAAAAACAAATAGCTGAGATACTTATTGAAAAACACAGAAATGGTCCAACCGGAAAAATCGAGCTCTATTTTGATGCAGATAAATCTTCTTTTTTACCTATTGATAAACAAGATTTTGGAGAATTTAGTGGAGATAATGGAAGTTTTTAATTTAAACTTAACAATACGTTTATTATTAATAATATAAAAATATGGAAACAATAGAACAAAAAATAGAAAGACTTGAAGAAAAAGTAAATGAAATATTTATTTCAGTAGAAAAAACCAGAAAATATTTTTACTGGACCATGATTGCAACAATAGCTTTATTTGTAATACCGCTTATCTTAATGATTTTTGTATTACCACAATTTATGTCTAACTACTTGGGCGGGCTTCAGGGGCTTATATAGTAAGTAAAAAATACCTCACATTTTTCGCAACAGCAAAAAAATGTGAGGTGTTTTTTATATATTTTAAAAGGGCGCGCTGAATTTACAGCTACGCCCCCAGGTCCTAAGGACCTTCGGTTAGTTTAGGTTCTATGACACCGGACAAGAGTCATAGGGATCACTCTCCTTTCAATTTACACCCGTCCAAATTACTTAGAAGAACAAAATAATATAAAATTACTTATGCTGATTAAATTATAGATTCTAGTAAAAATAAGTCAACTGGTTTATAGCTTTAAAATAGATACTTTGCAAAAATTAGAATTCCAACTATCACAGCGACCACTGCCGAAATCAGCACTGCCCCCGCCGCCACATCTTTTGTATCTCTAGCATAAGGATGAAATTCTGGAGATGTTAAATTCATATCGATTTCTATTGCTGTGTTGAATGCTTCAGAGACAAACACAAATCCACTGACTAAAATCAAAAATACCCATTCGGTATTTGTAATCTCAAAATAAAAACCGAGTAAAATAACAAAAACAAAAATAGTAATGTGGATCCAAGCATTATGGGTTGTCCTTATAAACAATTTTATTCCCCTACCAGCATGAGTGAAACTTTGCGCCCTTTTTATAATTGAGAATTTATTTTTTTCCATATAAATATTATAACACCAACTTTCTTAAAATATCTGCTGCTATTTTGCAATCCTCCAAAGCATTATGTAACCCCCTTGGTTTATTTCCAAAAGCTTTGAATATTTCCTCAGAATCTATTCCACCCTTATATCCTTGTTTAAGCAAATATAAATATGCGACTGGCCACAAATCTAATATATGATAATCGTATTTAGAGAAATCAACCCCTGCAGAAAGCATAATCTTTCTAAAATGTGCTAGATCAAGATTAGAAACAAATGAACAAATAAAAACTTCAGTACCAAATTTGTCATAAACGATTTTGCCAATCTCAGCCTGGCTTGGAGCTCCTTCTAACATATCTTGAGTAATACCACTTTTTATACTTTTTTTGCCTTTCATATCAGCGTAGATATAACTAACAAAACTATCCTTTTCCTCTAAGGTATTTTTATCTAAAAGTATTGCACCAATTTGTTTTGGTTCATCGAATCCTTCAAAATCAATAACTAAAATATCTTTTACAAAATTCATAATCAAAATTATATCATAAACACAAAAGCCACGTGGGTGTTCCCGCGTGGCTTTTGTGTTTATATTCTATTTATTAAACAATCTCACAAACCAACCAAACAAACTAAACTTACTTTCATTTGTCTGTATAAAATTATTAAGCTTATCTTGCGTGGTTTTTAACGCCTGTATTTGGCTCAACAAGCTTGTCTTTTCAGTAGAACTTGCTATTGCAGATATATCTCTTTCCATTTGAGAGATACGATTTATATTTTGTGCTATTTCACTTCTCAAATCTCCAAGATTTTTATAATCAGAACCAATCAAGAAAGTCTTGAGGGCACTGCGCTTCTCTACCTTATCAATTTTTTCCTTTATGGCGTCTGTGCTACTTGATTGCTCTCGGGCTGCTTCACTTATCTTCTTGCCGATTTCCCCATCACGCTCTGAAATCTTCAAAATATTTTGTACATATTTTGAAACTTCACTTCTATGTTCTTCTGCAGCATCATCACCATATTCTTTTCCCCTAGATGTAGAGGTTGAGCTTGAGCTAAAAACTTTATCTTTATCATCATTTTTATCTTTACCCCAATTTGTTGATGAAGAAGCCGAGGTGGAAATTCTCTCGTTTTCATCTCTTTCGTTGTCATCTCCGGAATTTTTTCTCTCATCAGCTAAAGCAATTGAAGAAAAAACAATAGCAAACACAATCAAAAATATTGGTGTTAAGATTAGATACTTATTAATTTTCATATTTTTACATCTATTAAACTTATAAATGATAAAAAATTTGAGGACTGGTCAAAATATCTTACTGTATTAATTATACCACTAATTTCTACTCACCGCCAGTATGAAACATAATAAGGACGCGGCCCATGAAAAATAAGAATAGAACTTAGGTTACTTCTCTGCCGACAGGATGAGAAGTAGCCAAAACCCCCGACACTTACGCAGAGTAGTGTAAACTGGGGGTTTTATTTTATCTAAAAACTTGAAAAAATAACAATTTTCTAGTATTGTTGTCTAGTTAGAAATATTGGGGGATCGTCTAATGGTAGGACGCTCGCCTTTGGCGCGAAGAATCGGGGTTCGAGTCCCTGTCCCCCAGCCAGTTTGAGCGAGGTTATTACGCTCTAGTTGCCTATGTATGAGAACAGTAGATGAACAAATCCATATTTCAGATAAAACAATATTTAAACTAATTGAAACTTTCGGGATAAATGAAAGAGGTTTTTTATCGCAAAATATTCTAAATAATCTAAGAACCTTTGTTGAAGCCATATCAGTTAAAGTTGCTGGTGAAACAGAATACAGTAATGAAATCTTCAAAAAGGTGGCGAAGAATTTTGTTGCTTCTAGGTCTGATTTAAGATTTTTAAGTAAATTCCACAAATGTCTTCAAAAATCTAAATCTCATTACGCTACTGATGAAGAAGCTTCTGAGAGATTGATGTTAAAGTATTATGAATATTTACTAAGAATTAAATATTTTTTAAATACTTCATACAACATTGATGTTTTAAATAACATTGATAAATTTCCTTTAGATACAGATCAGGCACTTAGCGAGTATTACAATAAAATAGCTGAGAAAATTAAGAACCCAACATCAGAAGGCAAAAAAAGTAATATCAGATTTTACATACAAAAAGTAAAACCTTTCTTTGTTAATCAAGAAGTGTTTTATGAATTGACTTTTAGAATTGCAGACGACATGCTTCGCAAATTTGACAGATTAATTGCCTTTACAAAGTTAGAGATACCAGAAAATTATGCTGTAGAATTTGCTGTAAGAGATGATTATATTGAAGTTTCTAACAATAAAATGCCTATTTATATTATTGATAGTTGGGAGACTGAAATTCGTCCATGCGAATTTCAAAATTTAGAAAAGATTTTTAACTGGGATGCTAAAATTTACAACAAGAAAGCGACTGAGTTTCGTGAGATGATGTCTTTATTGACAGAAACTGGTTTAAATTTTGTTGAAATAGTCGATTTCCCCGACAATTACTATAATAGATTTAAGGAAAGAATCTCACAAAAAGCGACAACATTTCGAATTCTCGATCTACTTGATCGGTGTCGTGAACTTATACAAAAAAAATCTCCGGGTAGTAATATTCTTAGGTATTTACTTTACAATTTCAACAACAGAATCATAAAGGAACAGCATGATTCACGTAGTAACTATAAGCTTTCAAAATTAAATCTTGCATATGGCTGCATTCCATTTGATGAAATGCCATTTGCAACTTCACCAATGGGTCATAATCCTTCAATTTCAGATTTATTTGATTGTATAGATTTTACAAACAGAGAGCATGAATTATTTGCTCGTCGTATATCAAATAATGCTGAAACAAAAGGATGGTTATATACGTCGCTAGATGAATTGAATCAATTTGAGAACATAAGTACTCTCATGGACGCGTTCAATAATTCACTTTGGCACTCAAAAAGACAGCAAGATCGAAAGCTTTCTACATACAAGGATCATGTCTACATTACTGGATATGAGAGTGCTGTCGTAGAGATTATTAATAAGCTCAAAGAAAAATCGGCTTTCGGAATTAAAAATTATTCAAACTCAATCAAAGCTTGGCTAGCATCATCCGATTCTGATGTTGATGTAAACTCTCCTGAAAAGAAGGAGGCATTGAAACAAATGTTTATAGCCTCAAAAGTTTCTTTAATATATGGTGCTGCAGGGACTGGAAAAACAAAGTTAATAGAGCATATCTCGAAATATCATAATCAGGGTTCAAAACTTTATTTAACGAATACACATGCTGCAAAAAGTAATCTGCAGAGCAGAATAAAAGCACAGAATACTGAATTTAAAACGATAAAAAGCTTTTTAAGTGACCATAATGAAAATACTAATTTTGATATACTAATAATTGACGAGTGCAGTGTCGTGAGTAACTTAGACATGCGAGACGTACTAAGAAAAGCATCGTTCGGTGCATTGATTCTTGTGGGCGATACGTTTCAGATAGAATCGATTAGATTTGGAAACTGGTTTTATATTGCAAAAAGCTTTGTTCCAGAATCATCAGTTATAGAATTGACCACTCCATGGCGTGCAAAAGATAATAATGATTTACTAGCTCTTTGGGATAAAGTCAGAAACTTAGAAGAAAACATCGTTGAGCATATAACACAAAATAAATATTCTAGCAGATTGGATGATTCGATCTTTAAACGATCTGAAGATGATGAGATTATTCTTTGTTTGAATTATGATGGGTTTTACGGAATCAATAATATCAATAGATTCCTCCAAGAAAGTAACAAAAATGCTCCGGTAACATGGGTGGATCATCATACTTACAAAATTGGTGATCCTATCTTATTTAATGAATCAGGTAGATTTGGTTCGGTGATACATAATAACCTTAAGGGTAAAATACTCGATATTCATATCTTTGAAGATAGTATTCAGTTTGATATTCAAATTGATAAACCAATTACTGACTTGGATATTCAAGATTATGATTTGGAATTATTAGAAAGTACAGAAGAATCTAAGTCAGTTATTCGTTTCAAGGTTAATAAACTCAGAAGTACTGACGAAGATGATGATAATTCTGCTGCGGATGTTGTTCCATTTCAGATTGCATATGCTGTATCAATCCATAAAGCACAAGGTTTAGAATATGATTCAGTAAAAGTTGTAATTACAAATGAGGCTGAAGAAAGAATTTCACATAATATATTTTATACTGCCATTACTAGAGCGAAGAAAAAACTAAAGATTTATTGGTCTCCTGAAACCGAAAATAAAATTTTAAATAGACTTGAACAAAAATTTAACAAAAAGGATCCCACATTACTACATTCCAAATTTAATCTCTGAAAATTATTACTTCCTAATGCGCTCGAGACGCGTCGAAAAAGTATGATAAAATTAACCAAACCGAGCAAGCAGGTCTTATCCGACTAAAGTTCACACTCGAGTCGCTCAGCCAACAAGAGCGAGGTTATCTCGCTCGAATAGCATCGAGAATCAACAAAACAAAAACCAGCCTAAGTTGGTTTGGCTCTAAATAAAATATCCACAAATTACTCACATTTTATACTCTTTTCATAATTTACTTAAAACAAAATTAGTGCCATAATTATATTTAGAATAGATCTAAAAGAACGCCAACGATTCAAATTATTAATCAACAGTTGGATATAAAAAATATGGCAGATGATAAAACAAAAATCGGTAAACGAGATCGTAATTTAATAAGTTTTAAACAGAAGTATGAAGTTGCCTATGCAGTTAACCAATTAAAAAAACAATTTCCAGACGAGACAAAACAGGATATTAAAGATGTATTATTTGAAGCAGCAAAAAAAATAAGTCCGAGCGAAGGAAGAGATAAAATAATGAGATTGGCACGAAAAAATCTTCAAAATTAAACAAACAATTTATATTATGATTCCAAGTTATTTTAATTTAGATGTCTTACAAAAAGTTTCAAGTATACTCGGATCTCTTTCTATTGTCGTAGTAATATCAACATATTTTTATAATAGAAAAAAGGATAAAAGATTAGCGGCAATAGATCAGATAACTTTTTTTCGTGAAAAAATAATAGTCGAGTTGGATAAAGTATCTAAAATGATAAAAGAAGATAATCCTGGGTATTGGTTTTCTAGGATAAAATTGGATAGTTATAATATAGAAGAAATAAAAAAAACCAAGTCTAGAAATTTTGATAATCAGTTATCTATTATCTTTGATATTACAAAAATAGATCCAATTACAAATAATACTGGGATAAAAGAAATTTTAAGCAAACAGATTACTTTATTAAACATGATTGAAGAGTTTTCATTAAGAGTAAAACATCTTGGTACGCAAAAACATCCATCTCTTGAATCTATATGTTCAACATTTGTACTAATTGTAGAACAAAATGCTGTCGCAATTTTATTTGAAAGAGAAATTATTGCTGATTATCCAATGTATTCTAATACATTGGAACTTTATTCTTTATGGAAAGATGATTTTAATAAAACCAACTGGATTAATAACTTAGAAAAACACAACTTCATGAATAAAGAAGAAAAAGAAAGAATATTTAAGATACAAAGAAGTAATAATAAAAAGTAAATAATCTTATGAGCTTAGAACAATTTTTAGGGGTGACTTCAATTTTAGGACCGATAATAACTTTTTTAGTTACACGTCGTTTTTATGTTTATGATTCTAGAAGAAGCGTAGATAAAGAACTATTTGATAAATTTAATGAAATTTTTCCGCATCAAACATACAAAAATTTTTTAGATGACACTTGGAATATGCAATACACAGCCGGATATCTGAATACACCAATAAGAGAGTATCTTGAGCTTATAAAGACACCGCTTAACCATTATAATAATAAAAAACTTCAAATTTTACACATAAGATTTGCTGAATCTCTAGAAAAATTGTTTTATTTTGTAAGCACAGAGTTTAGTTTTTCTGGAGAACAGTTTCACATAATGAACTTAAAAAGCACTGCACCATATGAAAGTGAGAGGTGTGATAGAGTATCAAAAGAAGTGGAGCGATTAAATAATGAAATGGATAAATTTTATAATGATTATATTAAAGAACTAAAGAAGAGGTTGTCTATTTAGCAGATGGTATTTTTATAAAAACTGTCACTTTTGTCACTTTTTCAACTATGAATTTAATCTCAATTAAAGAATATAGAAAGATAACAAAGGATACAAAGTCTACGGATCACTTAATATTAAGAAGGATAAGTTATTTAGAATCATTTTGCCACAATATAATTAAGTCTGAACTTAAGAAATTGATAGAGCTCAAGTCGCGTCGATATGATAAAATAAGATATTAAAGAGGTCTTGTCAGAATAAACAAATCAAAAGGTGCAGAGCTTAAGGTTCTGCACTTTTTATATTAAAGGAATAATAAATCCCTATCCAAATCATCACTATCAGTCCCCTTTCTTTTATTTTTCTTTGCTTTATGAGTAGAAGCTAGATATACCATATTCTTACCAAGCCTCTCTTCCAGAGAATCAATTTGTTTATGTATAATTTCAAATTTATTTGCTTGTATATTATTACCAAACAAATCTCCTTGTGAGGTAGAGTCTGGCACTAGTTCTTGAAGAGTCACACCCGTCGTGCGGTATAAAACACCAGGTGTATGCATTTCCCTAAACTTTGACTTTAGTAATGTATTTATTATCTCTGGAGCATTAGTCGGTGATGTAAGTTTAATTGAACAATCAAATATTTTGAAATTTTGAGATTTAAGGAAAAAGGAAACTTTCTTAGGAAATAAATGATAATGTCTTGCCTTAGCACAAGCACCTTCAATATTTTTTGATAATTCTGAAAGTAAAAAGGTTTTGTCATTTGTTGGCGGATGAAATGTTTGAGTCTTTTGTATTGATGAATATTCTGTCTTTGGTTTTGGATCAATTTCCATGAGATATTCCCCTCTTAGCTCTTTCCAAAGCACTTCATATGGTTTTGATAGATTATCTTTGATCCAGCCACTATTCTTCTCTACAAAATCCTGTGCGGTACTTATTCCTTTCTTTTTTAGAAATTCTGAGGTTTTTGGACCGATACCCCAAATCTTTTCTATTGGTGTACTAGCAAGGAATTCTTTTATTTTATCTTTTTCAATAATAGTTAGACCATTTGGCTTCACATACTTTGATGCAACTTTTGCTAATACTTTTGTTGGAGCAAGCCCGACTGATATGGAAAGGTCGAGTTCATCTTTAATTTCCTTTTTAATTCTCTCAGCAATTTCTTTGTATGTCATCTTAAGGGTCCTCTCTAATCCAGTGAGATCCGCAAAACATTCATCAATACTATATTCCTCTACATCATCTGCATACCTTCTTACAATATCAAACATTTTTCCAGAATATTTTACATATGCTTTATAATCTCCTGGAAGAATAATTACCTGAGGAAAATCTTTTTTTATTTTGTATACTGACATACCCCTCACAACACCTAGTGCTTTTGCCTCATATGAAAGTGCTGAAGCTATTCCACGCTCCTCTCCTGTAACAACAGGCTTCCCTCTTAGCTTTGGGTTTTTTGCTACTTCAACGCCGACAAAGAAGGCGTCTCCATCCATATGTAAGATTGTTTTGGTTTTTGGTAACGTCATTAGAACCATTATACCAAACTATGTCTTTCTGCCTTATTTATATAGTGATTATAAAAATGTGTCACTTTTGTCACTTTTTAATATGCTCGAGTTGCATCAGTATGATATGATAAAGTAGTTAAAAATAACGTTATGGTGCAATGAACCATAAGTCTCTAAGTCGAGTTGGCCAGCAAAAAAACCAGAAAATTATTTATTGCAAGTCGAAGAAAACAAAAAATTCTACTTGTAAATAAAGTATCATTAATAAAAAAACTGCTGGGGTCATAAATCCCAGCAGTTTTATCCATACCAGCCTTTTACGGACAGGTTATGAATGTACACTTGCGATCAGCACTAAGGAACGCGGCTGCTTCTTCCATCTGTTCGAATCGAACTTCGTTTAATTGTTCCCATATTTGCTGCATGGTAATAATCTTTTGATACGAAGTTATATCTCCAGCCGAATCCTTGACGAGCGTCTCTCCCGAAAGATCGATCATCTCACACCTCAAGAGGCATGAGCTAAGCTTGCGATCGAAAATATCACGCCTCGATGGAACCATCGAGATACAATCTTGTATGAGCTCATCGATATGTGGAATCGACTCCGGAGAAACATTTCCATTAATAACCCAATCGCACACATCTTGGAAATACGTGTAATTCGTGGAAATGCTATAAGCCAAACCCCGTTTTTCACGTATCTCTTCAGTGAGTAACATGCCAAGGACAAGATTAAATACCCTCCTAGTCTGCTCGGAAAACTTCGCCGGAAAAGACCATTTGGCCCTAAATTCAGCTTGGTCAACCTTGAAACTGACATAGTTTGATAGACTTATCATCGTCATGTGATCTGTGACAACTGGAAAATTCTGGAGTACATTTGGGATGGCGTTTCTCTCTCCTTCCTTTTTCATTCCAAATGGACTATTCTGAATCTCCGATATGATAGCCTCAATGGAAAGACCTCCCAGAACAACAAGGCTCATGTTTTTCGGGGTGTAATATTTGTCATAAAAACCCTGAAGATCCGCCTCGGTTATGGAAAGAAAATCCATGGGCAAACCAATAGGCCGAACGTAATTTTCTAATCGATGTCCATTAAACAAGGCCTTCTGAACTTCCAGATTCCACTTTACCCTTTCGGCAATGGGGAACTTTCCGTTAAACTCACGCAAAATAACCTTACGTTCGTTTTCAATATTTTTTTGAATCTGTGCTTCAAGAAGCATCGAGCCAAAAATTGATAATGCCTTACGAAAGATATCGACTTTCGCTGGAATAGCAAAACCATATGCGGTTGCGAGGTATCCGGTACTACCGAAACCGACACGGCCACCCACGGTATCAAAAAATTCCCTGACATCATCATGTTTAAAACCAGGAACATTTTCATTCACTGTGTGCTCAACAAAATGAGCGAGTCCTGACTTCCCGATTGAATCTTCGCGTGCTCCACTATGGACCACGATTTCCACTCCGACCCACGGGCGATCCCAATGAGCGAAGTAAACGTCAAGACCGTTTAAAAGTGTATATTTTGTAAACTCTGCGTACGGATCATACATGACCTTCTCCTTTTTCTTTGTTTCAAAATTTCAATGTCCAACTTCCCTATCTAAATCTGGTATTAATAATACTACGATTATTACAAAAGTCAATGGTAAAGATTAAACACTAAAAAACACCTTAATCAAGGTGTTTTTAAATTAAGCAAATCTCTTTTCCACCACAGACCAATTTATATTTTTAATAAATGATTCTATATAATCTACTCTTTTTATGCCGTAATCGGTAATATATGCATGTTCCCAAACATCCATTACTAAAATAACTTTTTGTTCGGATAGCTGACCTAAATCATGTTCCCCCACCCAATGATTTATCAATTCCCCTGAAAGCGGATCATATACCAAAACAGCCCAACCAATACCGCGCATAAGACCAGTCGTTTTAAAATCAGAAAGCCAATTTTCAAATGTTCCAAATTGAGCCACTATTTTTTTATACAATTCTGAATCTTGATTTATCTGCTCTGAATTTGATACTAAATTTTCAAAATATAGCTCATGCATTCTTACACCGTTCCATTCCCAGCCAAACCTTCTCTTGAGCTCATTATAAATAGCAGAGCCAGGGACAGCCTTTGTAAGCTCTTCTTTAATCTTATTTGCATTTGTCACATATCCTTTATACAAAGTAAAATGATTTTTTATCATTTCATCACTCAAACCATTCAAACCAGACAGATTCGTAAATTCTTTTTCTTTATAGATCATAATTTTAAAATTATTTATTAATAATTTTTGTAAGAGCAAGCTCAAGTGGCAACTCTGGAATATACGCTTTTGCTACCATATCGTAATAAGATAAAAGCGTGAGAAGATTTTCGGAATTGATTTTTGAAGGTTTTTTGTCAGCCAAGGTTTTCAAGAATTTAAAATCAGTATCTGTGAATTCTTCTTGAAGCTTCCCTTCTGAACTCCTAAGGTTTCTTAGAAGAAGAATCGCGCGCATTTTATGCAAAACAAGCTTGAAATACAAAAGCATATCAATATTTGATTCTGTGGCTTTTGATACAGAACTCACACCAAGCTCTAGATTATTTTCATCTATTGCTCGTATAAAATCATTTACAAGCTCACCTTTTGGTGCACCTGTCACAAGCTCTACTTCTTCCACTGAGATTTTCTTGTCTTTTGAAGCTCCAATAATTTTCTGCAAAATACTTTGGGTATCTCTGAAAGATCCATCGCCAAGCAAAGCTATAAGATCCGCCGAAGCAGAATCTAAAGTAAAACCTTCTTTCTTTGCAACGACTGTCGCCACATCTCGCAAAACTTTCTGTGTTGGCTTTTTAAATGAAAAACATTGGCATCTGGAAACAATAGTCTCTGGAATTTTACTTACTTCCGTAGTAGCAAGAATAAAGACAACATGCTTCGGTGGCTCTTCAAGAGTTTTCAAGAGTGCATTCCATGCGGATTTAGAAAGCATGTGGGCTTCATCTAATATATAAACTTTGTATTTTGATTCAAAAGGAAGCGTGCTGACAGATTCATTTAAAGCGCGAATATCATCCACACCAGTATTTGAAGCGGCGTCTATTTCTGTAATATCATTTGAACTCGTACCGATTTCTCTAGCGAAAATTCTAGCGATACTTGTCTTACCAGTACCACGAGAACCAGAAAAAACATAAGCATGAAAAATATTTCCTAGATTAATAGAAGATTCAAGAGTTTTAACAATACTATCCTGACCTAAAACTTCATCAAACTTTTGTGGTCTATATTTTCTATAAAGCGCTGTTTCGTGCATAAAAGGATTATATCATTGTATAGAAATTTAGGAAATAAAAAAGTCCCCGGCGCCGAAGCGTCGGGGACAAACTTGCCTTTGTGTGACCATTGGCAGTTTATAAGGCTAAACTTTTTTTTCTTCATGGGATTATAGGCTCCCAAGTGGCCATATGGCTTTTTTTGCGCACAAAGTGCGGACTAACCCTAATGTGGTTCCCAGAATGTTCTAGGATTTGACTAGGGCTTCAGGTTAAAACCTCCCTTCCTTTGGCTCCGATTGTTTTCGGCGATGCGCTCGGCGATCATAGCTGACCGAAGCGCGGGCCGGAAATCATTGGTTAGCAGCTCGCGGCGGCCGGGTTCGAAATTTGCAGCATTTTCGTCTTACGAATTTCTTTTTTGCGGGACGCCATGGGCGGCCCAATTCCAACTTTCTTCATGGAAGGTTCTCCTTTTCCTTTTTACCTTTTCATCTAGATGAAACCAACACTTGTCAGTACTCATCAAAATCTGTGAAAGAACATTGAATGGGTGATGGTTATCAGCGGTTTCGTTAATTTATTTCTCCCAACAGCGCCAAATAATAAAACGGGGCGCGGAAGCATTTCCAAGTCTCCTGACGAAATCTCACTCATACGCGCTAAGACTGCTCTCAGGGCACACGGTTCGCTTCGTCCGGGGGCAAAGTAGCTACGAACGGGATCAGAAACTAGCTGATAACCACCACCTAACAAAAGCTTATCATACTATTGTGTTTGTGTCAACTATTTTCCTATTTTCTTTTTCGTGTTTCCAAAATAGCCTTATTTTAAGCCGTTACTTATTACTCTTCAAAAATTGAGCTATAATCTTAGCCACTTCTTTTGAGTTATTACATTGCATAAGTTCATTTCTTAATTCTTTTGCCCCATCAAATCCGTTTACATAAGCCTTGAAATGTTTTTTCATCACAGCAAAATTCTTTTGATTCTTTAATAATTTCTCAAAAAGTCTTGTGTGTTCTAAAAGTACTTTTAATTTTTCTTTTGTGTTAGGTTCTTTTTTTGATTTTAAATCAAAGAGCCAAGGATTACCGAAGATTCCCCTACCAATCATCACCCCATCAAATTTAGTATCAGATATTTTTTCAAAACCATCTTTTGGATTTGCGATATCGCCATTTGCAATAAGCACAATATCTTTATCAATATTTTTTACAAATTCAGAAATCTCTTTTGCAAGCTCCCAGTGGGCATCCACTTTAGACATCTCTTTTCTAGTACGTAGATGTATAGTAAGAGCTACAGGTTTTTCTTCTAATATTTCTTTGAGCCATTCTTTGTATTCTATTTTATTGTAGCCAATTCTTGTTTTCACAGATATTGGAATATTCGGGGCACCTCTTTTTGCAGCTTTTATTACTTCCCTAGCAATTTTCGGATTCTTCATCATCGCTGAGCCAGCTCCTTGCTTCTCCACTTTCCTATCTGGGCAACCCATATTCAAATCAATCCCGTCAAAACCGAGCTCTGAAATTATTCTGCAAGTTGTTTCAATATTGTCTGGTTTAGAACCAAATATTTGAGCCACGATGGGTTTCTCTTTTTTTGAGAATTCTAAATCCCTAAGGAGTGGTTTCCTGCCCTTAATAGAGGCGATGCCATCGGCAGCAACAAATTCAGTCCAAAAGACATCCGGCCCTCCGCCAGATTTTCCATGTCTGCTATATTTTGCGATTATTTGTCTAAAAGCAATATCAGTAACATCTGCCATGGGTGCAAGACAAGTAAAGCCTTTTTTATTCTTCATTTTTTGCCGAAAATCCTTTTTCATCTTGCAAAGAATAGCATTTAAAGATATGTTTGACAATTTATATTTGAATGCTAGAATCACGACAGGTACAAAATTCAAGTTTATATTTCGACTGAAAGGAGTCGGTTTATGTTCAAGAAAATTGCGTTTGTTGTTTCAATACTGTTTTTTATAGCAGTCACGGCTTGGGGGTCAATCAATGGGTACCGGTCATTTATGATCGGCTTCGCTTCTTTTACGGCAATAACAGTCTGCTTCGGTTATTCAAACGAACAGCTGAAAAAATATGCCGAGAATAACGACAGAAGAAAACCATTCCGAATTTCTGATTTGAAAGAAAGACCACATAAAGTCTGTGCTATATGGACAGCGTGCAATGGTGAAAAACATGGTTTGTTTCTACCTCTTGTTTATGAGGGTGAGGATTGGGATCCAGATATTTTTTTCCCAATGATTGTGAACTTGCATCACAATACACCTGATTCTATTTACGTTGAACCGCTGTTGTCTGCAAACAGGAATTACGTAATCGAATTCGCGGAATTTGATAAAGATCGGATTATAAAAACACCATACGGTGAGAGGATGAAGCTTCCACCCGTGGGGATGCAAAGTGAAAGTTGATTTTGGGTTTCGGGCCTCGCGGCAACGCGAGGTCTATTTTTTATATATTTTTTTGACCAACGACTAAAAAAATGTTAAATTAATATCATGATAATCAAGGTAAAAACACAGAAAATATTGCAAAAAGACAATCCTATCTTGAGAAAGGTTTCTGAAATCGTACCCGAAAAAGAAATTGGCACTAAAAAAATATCTAAAATTATTTCCGAAATGAAAAAAGCTTTGGCAAAAGAAGCTGATGGTATCGCTATTTCTGCTATACAGATCGGCTACCCTATCCGTATATTTCTTATTTCCAAAAAAATATTTGATATATTAGAACTTCCACAATCCGAATCCAACAAAGTAAAAGATCTTATTTTTATAAATCCCAAAATAAATAAACTTTCGAAAGAAAAACAACTTTTAGAAGAAGGGTGTTTATCTGTGAGATATCTCTACGGAAAAGTATTGCGCTCAGCCAAAGCACACATCGAAGCAACAGACGAAAAAGGACAAAAAATCTCTCGCGGTGTTTCTGGCTTCTTATCTCAAGTGGTACAACACGAAAACGATCACCTAAATGGTATTTTATTTATAGATAAAGCTGTAGATGTAGTAGAGGTCTTACCGGAAAAAAAATAAAAATGTTCAATCAAAAAATCAAAATCGCATTTTGGGGAAGTTCTGATTTCTCTGCCATAGCAGTGGACGAACTCAAAAGAAACGGTGTTATACCGGATATTATTGTTACTACGCCAGACAAACCGCAAGGGAGAAAAATGATACTTACTCCCACCCCAGCAAAAAAGTGGGCCGAAGAAAATGGGATTGAATGTATTACTCCTACGAAATTGAAAGATCCACAATTTCTAGAAAAATTAAAAGAATATAATCTTATGATTGTGGCTTCCTATGGAAAAATAATTCCTCAGGAAGTTATCGATATCCCAAAGTATAAAATATTAAATATTCATCCGTCACTATTACCAAAATACAGAGGAGCTTCCCCACTACAAAATCAAATATTAAATAATGAACAAGAAGTCGGTGTTTCTATAATGCAGGTTGATATAGAAATGGATCACGGACCGATAATCAAGCAAAAAAAGGTTGAAATGGAAGGCTGGCCTATTGGTTTTACAAAGCTTCAAGAAAACCTAGCAAAAGAAGGTGCGAAAATAATTATTGAGATTTTGCCAGATTGGATCAAAGGGAAAATTGAACCGAAAGAACAAGATCACGAAGCGGCGACTTTCACAAAAAAAGTTGAGAAAGCTAACGGTTTTATTGATATCAAAAATGACGACCAATTCAAAAACTATTTAAAAATCCTCGCCTACGAAGAATGGCCTCGAGCATATTTTGAAATAGAAAAGGACAGCAAAAAGATACGCATTATCATCACAAAAGCTATTTGGAAAGACGACGCTTTAGAAATACAAAAAGTCATCCCAGAAGGTAAAAAAGAGATGGACTATAAATCTTTTCTACTCGGTATTTAAGAATTAACAGATAATTAATTACTTAAGATATATTTTATATGAATCGATAGTTTTTTGAATTCCGTAAGCAATGTGAAAAACATATCCTACAAATATCGCTATACATAAAAAAGCTATTATTGTAGTTTTCTTACTTAATTTTCTATTTAGATTCATACAACCCTTTCAAAATATTTTTTATCTTGGCTCCACCCTTTCTAATGAAAGAATTTTTCTTTTCTTTTTGCGTTTTAATTGCTTTTGTCATTTCATCATTCACGGAATCAATTGCAGAATAAAGATCTTCTTTTTCTGATACAGCTCTAAGTGATTTACCGCCGATATGAAGTGTAAACTCTGCCTTAAAGATATCTCCAGTCTTATGATGATTAGTGGTCTTACCTATATCTACATAACACATAGCTACTTCGAGATCTTCTGGCTTAATAAATTTATCTAAGTGAGCAAGTCTTTTTTCAACATATTCTGATATTGCAGGAGTAAGAGAATCATTTGTCATCTTGATATTGTGTTTCATAAATTTATTTATTAATACTTATAATTTTACTTGGAGAGTGATGACCGCTCACTATCCTTACATCTGCATTATACACCTGAAAATGCTCTCGTACTAGCTCTATCACTTTTTTGTTTGCCAACCCCCTTTCTCTTGGCTCTTTTACAGATACATCAAAGTGATCCTCAGACTTTTTAATGAATTTCTCTGCCTTTGCACCAGTGGTTACTTTAAGTTTAATATACATAATTTAAATATTATATTTACCAACACTAATTCTTTTAATATTCAAAGCAAGGGCCGGTACACCTATCTTTTCACCAATCGAATTTGCAAGACTTCGCATATAGGTACCACTTGTACATAGGACTTTTATAGAAATAATTTTAAATTCTTCCTGTTCTATTTTACCGAAAACTTCTTTCCAATTTTTAAAAATTTCTTCTTGGCGAAAATCCCCAGAGACTATGGCGATGGATTCCTTTACGAAATTTTCTAAATCATTTTTTGAAATAATTCTTTCATCAGTAATTTCTATGTTTTTAACCTCAACATCTTTTGAGGGAATTTCTTCTTCACTCAAAGTGCCGTTTTTTGCATGATTAAAAAGCGCGATACCTTTTACAGTCTTTGAAGAAAACGATGGGTATTTCTGAGAAAATTTTCCGACAAAAGAACTAATTAATTCTTTTGTTGTGTCGTTCCCGTGCAGACGGAAATCTAGATTCTGGATCCCCGACTTCTCGGGAATGACAAAAGTAGATTCTGCCTTTGTCACCTTCCCGAGAACGTCATAAGTATCTGTAGAAAAGCCAAAAAGAATTTCTAATTCATATTCTTTATCAAATTCCAAATATTTTTCTTTATTTTTACATTCTTCGCCAACAAGTACTAAAAGTAAGCCTTCTGCAAGAGGATCAAGTCTTCCGGCATAGGTCATTTTTTCATCTTTATAATCTGGGTTTTCTTTTCTAAATCTTTCCAGACATTCTAGCGGCGTTTCTCCCCTATTTTTATATAAACTTATTACTTCTTGTTTTACCATGATATTTTAGCTACAATATGTCTAACTAATCAATAATACACAAATGTCACAAAATTCAAAAGAAAAAAGGAAAGTTGGTACCGAATCTTACAAAGGCGTACGTGATTTTTACCCAAACGATATGGCTATTCAAAACTATATTTTCAATACAATGAAAAAAGTTTCTGAAAGCTATGGATACAGTGAATACGGCGCTTCTGTCCTAGAATATGCAGATTTATATAAAGCCAAATCTGGTGAAGAAATTGTAAATGAACAAACTTACACTTTCACAGACAAGGGTGACAGAGAGGTCTCTTTAAGACCAGAAATGACCCCAACGGTCGCAAGAATGATCGCACAAAAGCTAAAGGAATTTTCATTCCCGCTCAGATGGTATTCTATTCCGAATCTTTTCAGATATGAACAACCACAGAGAGGTAGGACCAGAGAACATTGGCAGCTCAATGTAGATATTTTTGGAATCAAAAATATTAATGCCGAAGTAGAGCTCATATCTTTATCATCTTCTCTTATGCTTGCCTTTGGTCTCAAAGAATCAAATTTCGAAATAAGAATAAACAACAGAAAAATTGTAAATTATATTTTGAATGAAGTTTTTTCTTTAGATGAAGAAACTGCTGGAAAGGTATCCAAACTTATAGATAAAAAAGAAAAAATGAAAGTCGGAGAATTTGAAGCCGGAATTCAAGAAATGATTCCAGAAAGAAGCTCTGAATTTTTACTTATGTTTAATTCTCAAAATTTTGAAGAACTTGTCTCTCGCCTACCAAAAACCGCGGAAGAACTTGAAGGAGTTAAAGAAATAAAAGAGCTTATAGAAAAACTTGAAAACCTCGGTATTAGGAATACCCGCTTTGATCAAAATCTTATGAGAGGTTTTGATTACTACACTGGAGTAGTCTTCGAGATATTTGATACAAGCCCAGAAAATAGACGTGCGCTTTTTGGTGGTGGTAGATACGACGAGTTACTTGCAATTTTTGATAAAGAAAAAATACCCGCTGTAGGCTTTGGTGTTGGCGATGTTGGCATTAGAAACATGCTAGAAACGTATAAAATCATGCCAGAAGCCCTTTCCCCTGCTGATTTGTATATTTGTATATTAAATCAAGAATCGCTCGGTTTTGCTCAAGATTTAGCCCAAAAGCTTAGAAACAATGGACTCAGAGTATCTGTAGATTATTCAAATAAAAAAGTTGGTGATCAGATAAAATATGCGGACAAAAATAAAATTTCTTTCATAACATGTATAGGTGAAGAAGAAGTAAAAACAGGACAATTCAAGATTAAAGAACTTTTGACTGGAGAAGAAGTGACTCTTTCTGACGATGAAATTGTAGAGAAAATTAAGAAGAACTAATCTAATGCGAAAAATAATTTTTGACATCGAAACCGATGGAATAATTACCAATGTCGGTTCCAAACAAATATTTCCAAATATTTTTGTAGCTTGTATTTATGATTCTGAGACAGACAAATATTCTAGCTTTACAAAAGAAGAGTTCAAAGATCTTTGGCCAATTTTAGAAAAAGCGGACTTATTAATAGGTTACAATAGCGACAGTTTTGATATTCCAATATTAAACAACTACTACTCGGGTGATTTGAGCAAAATTGCTAGCCTAGACATACTTTCTGAAATCAGAAATTCTTTAGGTAGAAGAGTAAAGTTAGATAGTGTAGCAGAAGCAACTTTGGGACGAAACAAAACTGGCCACGGACTTGAAGCTATGGAATGGTGGAAACAAGGTAGATACGACGATGTAAAAAATTACTGTATTGAAGATGTAAGAATCACAAAAGACATTTACGAATACGCGCTTAAGAACGGAATATTAAAATATATGGATGGAAATAATATTAAAGAAATTAAAATTGATACTTCAAAATGGAATGCTAAAGAAAATTCCGCAATGACGTTTACACTTCCTTTTTAAAAGATAAATACAAAAGGCGGCGCACTTCGTGCGCCGCCTTTTGTATTTATTTTAGATATTTCTCTTTATTAGCTACATGTTCTTCATGTGTCACTGCATAATGCATATTTCCGTCTTTATCTGTAAGAAAGTATAGATATGGCGTTTTAACTGGGCTTATAGCGGCTTCTATGGCCATAAGACCAGGGTTTGATATCGGTGTGGGCGGAAATCCCTTATTTGTATAAGTATTGTAAGGTGAGTCAATTTTGAGGTCTTCCAAGCTTAAGGTCTCAGACGTCTTGCCATTTATATATTTGAAAGCGCTATCTACCTGTAGGGGCATACCTATAGATATCCTCTTCCACAAAATACCAGCCACGATACGGCGAGTCTCTAAAGTCCTTGCTTCACCTTCCAATATTGATGCCATTTTAATAATGTCTGGAATCGGCTTACCAAAACTTTTTATTTTCGTATCTAGTGTTTTTATTCTTTCATTGTAATTCGCTGATAATATTTCTAGTATTTTTGATTCGTCTGTACCGGGAATAATAAAATATGTATCAGGAAAAAGATAACCTTCCGATCTGGAAGCTAATTTTATAAAATTTTGTTTATTAAACGTTTGAAGTTTAATAGACAAAATATCTGCCATTTCATAAACATTCAAACCCTCCCTAAGGGTAACTTTTAGAGCAACTAATTGTGTATCGTTTTTTGCTATTCTGAAAGCAACGCCAAAAACATTTTGCTTTTTAGAAAAAATGTAATCCCCTTCAAATACCTTGCACCCGCCTTCAAAAATACAAACGAGTGATTTAAAAACAAATTCTGATTTAATTATATCCCTATCTTTAAAATCTTTTGCAACAGATGAAATAGTACCACCTTTAGACAAACCATATATCAAACCAATCGGAAAATCTTTCGGTGTAGAAAAAAATAATGAATATGATACTACAAATAAAACCCCAGCAAAAAAACTGATCAAAAAAACAAAACCTCTCTTTGATAGAGGTTCGTTTTTATCAAAAATTTCTTTAAAGAAAGGGACCGTCATCTTATATTGGTAGGTTTGCTGGAGCTTCAGATTTCTTAGAAGGAACTCTGTTTAGTGTAGGGGTCTGAGAAACAATACCTCCTGGAAAGTGAAAAATTGTGGCAAGCTCTTCAGTAGTAAGTACAAAAGGTTTGTCCCCACCAAGATTTTTATAAGGTAACTGAAAGAATGATCTGAGCTTATACGCATGAAATATTTTTTTCTTCCTTTTTGCAATTTTCTTAGCCATATTTTTTTTCCAAAAAGGAAAGAAAAATCTAACAGCATCTTTGTATTTATCGCTCACGTCTGTCTTGTAGCCTGGTTTGAAACCATTTAGAGTCATAGAGCTGTATTGTCTAAAACTAGCCATAAGACCACTAATATTTATAGGATTAAACACGGAGGATTCTGCAACATAAAGCCCTCTTATCATGCAATCAAATGGCATCTTACTAGCGCTTCTCTCCAAAGCAGAGATGATTTCTTGTTGACCTTTTGTAGGGTTTGGCATTCTGAAAGAATTCTCCTTTCCTGGGACTTCTATGATAGTAGCTTCTTTTATTTTTTTAATTTCGGCCTTTGTTTCATCTTTTAAATCTTTACCAGCCAAGATTCTCCCATGTTTGACACCTTCTTTTTCATGTTTTTGTAAAAGGATTTGCAACCAGATATTCTCGCCCTTTTTCACAGAACCAAGAAATTCAACCACAGCTGTAATAGGATCTATTTTGTATTCATCTTTTTGATCTGCATCAAGACCGTAATCTATATAAGATTTGATTGGAAATGGATCTGGTTTTGTTAAGACAAACTGAGTACCATATGTAGAATATTTTTCAGGATTGTAAAATATCTTTTTTGTATAATCTTCAGCTTCAAAAATTTCAATATTCGGATATTGAGCATAAAGCTGTGCCTCGATAATATTTTTAAACTTCGCCTGGCTACTCCAAATATAAAACTTAACTTCTCCACCAGTAGAAACTAATTCACAAGAAAACCATGGGCGTGTCTTACCGTCTAGAAACGCTTCGGAGTAATTCCCCGCTCCGCCTTGCTGAAGATATGAAAAGAATATTTCCATTGCAGCGGGAGATTTGGTAATTTCTTTTGGCAATTTTATTTCCAAAATACAAGGTTTCTGTGCTTCGACGAATTTCATTTGTACCCATCTAAATCTCAAAACCCATAAAGCATAAAACAACATGAAAGGCATCGCTATCGGTAAAATAATAAGAAGAAATTTGTACACGAGTGGTGTAAGCTCCGTACTTATAGAATATAAGAATTGTTCAAATAACATACTGAATATTATATCAAAATATATATACAAAAGAAAATAGGGCACGCCATTCTGGCGTGCCCTATTTCATATATTCTTAATCCTATTTAGCTACTTCGTATTTCCCTTCCTTGTTTTTCTTAAAATACTTTTTATTTTGTAAGTTTATGATTATGGTGTTTTCTTTTACATATCTTTCTTTCATAACCTTGTCTATTACATCTTGCTTAGACATAGCACCATTCTTTTCGATAAGCTTTTTAATGACATCTTTTACAACACCACTCATATAGCCCCATTCTGACAAAGCGTATAAACCTCTTCCTACCAAGACGAATCTTGAATCTTTAATAAGTTCGTTGTGAGTTGTAGCAACATGAGCTTTTTTATTGAAGACACTAGTAATTGCTTTCGCAACTTCTCTGAAGTGTATAGGTGAACCATGTTTTCTGATAACAAGGTAAGCATAATCTCTCATACCTTTTGTACTTATATTTGAAGACTCTGTTTTACCCCATTCTCCTAGAGGATTTTTACCAATCTTTTTTGAAATTGAAAGCCATCTTTTTGCAATTTCTTCTGTTCTATAATGTTCAGCAACATTTTCAACATAACCTAAGAAAGATTTTATTATTTCCTGTTCAGAAATAAGCTCATTGTCTTTCAAAGATTCATAAAGCTTCTTAAGAGAGTTGTGAATCTTGCCGGCAAGCTCTTCGTTGATAAGCCATCTGTGTTTGAAATCTTCATCTTCTTTTATTTTCTTAAAAGGATGACCGATAACCAAAAGGAAATTTAAATGGCTTTGTGTGCTTCCATCTTTAGAAACATGATCCAACAAATCTTGTTCTACGATGATTCCACCAAGGTCTTGAATGAGTTTTTCTATTTCGTCAAAAACAGGTTTTTCTTCTGTATAACCTTTTGATTTTCTAATAGCATTTAGAGCATGATTTTCTATCTGTCTTACTCTTTCTCTTGTAATACCATAAATCTTACCAATAGCATCAAGTGTCATCTGATCTGGATCTTTCCCCAAACCATATCTTCTTGTTATAACATCTTTCGATCTTTCATTAAGTGCTGAGAGTAGCTTCTTTGAAACCTGCTTTGGCTTAAAATTTATTGTTGTTGGCATACGATTGTTATGTTTAATAATTTGATATTGACGAATATCTTTTTATTTATATTAGCACCTACTAGAAATAAAGTCAAATATGTTGTTGTATAATATATTATATAACAAAATAACTGCAGGCTTCCCTGCAGTTATTTATATATTATACAACTAGGTTTAAAATTTTATTTTTAACAAATATTTTCTTTTTTATTCCCTTACCTTCAAGCCATTTGATAATGTCGGTATTTTTAAGAGCTTCATTTTCAACTTGCGCCTGATCTAAATCAGTATCCAATACAAGTGTTGCACGGACCCTTCCATTTATCTGTACTGGTATATTTACCTTTGCAGATTTGATTTTTAATTCATCAAACTTTGGCCACGGCTCTGTTGCTAGAGATTTCTTGTTTCCAAAAATCTGCCAAAGTTCCTCACACATATGTGGAGCAAAAGGTGAAAGAATTTTTATAAAGTTTAAATACAAACTCCTACTTATTTTTTCTTGTCCTTCCAAATGATTAATAAAAATCATCATTGAAGAAACGGCTGTGTTCGCATTGAATGATTCTATATCTTCACCCACTTTCTTAATGGTCTTGTGCAAAATCGCTTCTGTATCAGCAGAATCAGAAAAAACTTTAGAAACTTTTTCTTGTAGTTTCCACACTCTTTCTAAGAATCTCCTTGAACCAACAATACTATCTGTACTCCAAGCAATTTCTTGTTCAAAAGGCCCCATAAAAGATTCGTAAATACGAAGTGTATCCGCACCAACATTTTTTACAACCTCATCTGGGTTTATGACATTTCCCCATCTTTTGCTCATTCTTCTTCCATCTGTACCTTGTACCATACCTTGATTTCTAAGCTGTTTGAAAGGCTCTTTAGTACTTACAACGCCAATATCATATAAGAATTTGTGCCAGAAACGAGCGTAAATCAAATGTCTTGTCGCATGTTCTGCTCCACCGACATACATATCTACAGGTGCCCAATATTTTTCTTTTTTAGGATCAACAGTCGTTTTATTATTTTTCGGATCCATATATCTAAGATAATACCAAGATGATCCTGCCCATTGAGGCATTGTATTTGTTTCTCTCTTTGCTTTTCCTTTACACTGTGGACATTTTACATTTACCCATTTTGAAATTGCTGCAAGAGGAGATTCTCCTGTGCCTGTTGGCTCATACGATTTTACTTTTGGAAGTATTACTGGCAAATCTTTTTCTGGTACAGCAACCACTCCACATTTCTCACAATGAATAACAGGAATCGGCTCACCCCAATATCTTTGTCTTGAGAAAACCCAATTTTGTAATTTATAATTTGTTGTAATTTTTCCTCCTGCAAATTCTGTGATTTCTTTCATTATTTCTGTATTTTTTCTACCGTTGAATTTACCAGAATTTACCATCACCCCGTCTTCTGTATAAGCAGAATCGCCTTTTTCAAGTCTTTCAAGCCAGATATCCATTTCCGCGTGAGTCATCAAATCTGAATGTATATCTTTTTCACTTAACCAAATAACTTCGTGATTTTTATTTTCTTCTTCACTTATCTTTTCTTTTTCTTCATTTAATAATTCAAAATAAACAGCGTTAGTATAGGATACTCTATTTTGATCTTTATGTGCTGCGAAATATTCAGCTCTTACCTGCCCACCAAGAACAATTCCACCATTAATATTTTTATACCCGGTCTCTTCTAACAATTCTCTTTTCGCTGCTTCTATAATACTTTCTCCGTCTTCAACCCCACCCATTGGAAACGTTGTCCAATTGTGTTGTTTCCACTTCAGACCAAGATAGGATCCTGTTTTTGGATTTTTAACAATAACGTGAACGTTTCTTCTTTCAACAACTTTTTTCCCAAGAACCGGAGGATTTCTCTTGTCTATTCTTTCAGGAATAATTACTTCTGTTACAGGCAAATTATATTTTTTAGCAAAAGCAAAATCTCTGTCATCATGTGCAGAAACAGCCATCACTGCGCCAGTGCCGTAGTTTGCAAGGACATAATCTGCAATAAATACAGGAACTTCTACTTTATTCACTGGATTAATAGCAAAGATACCTTGAAGCTTCACACCAGTTTTTTCTTTTCCTTCTGCTGTTCTCTCTATTTCAGTTCTTTTTTTAACTTCATTTATATATTTTTCTACTTCAGGCCAATTTTTTATTTGTGGTTTTAAATCTTCAACATATTTACTTTCTGGGGCAAGCACAACATAAGACAAACCGAAAAGCGTATCTGGTCTCGTTGTGAATACTTTTACTTCTGTATCTATACCCTTAAGTTTAAAAGTTATTTCTGCACCATCTGAACGGCCAATCCAGTTTTTCTGTAATTCTTTTATGTGTCCAGGCCAATTAAGCTCATCCAAATCCTCCAAAAGTCTATCCGCATAATTACGAATCTTAATCACCCACTGTCTCATCGGTTTCTTTTCAATCGGAGTTCCACACCTCTCACATTTTCCATCTTCCAAATCTTCATTTGCAAGGCCTGTCTTACAAGACGGACACCAATTAATCGGCTCAAATGATTCATAGGCTAAACCCTTTTTAAACATCTGTAAAAATGCCCACTGCGTCCATTTGTAATACTTTGGATCAGTTGTATTTATTTCTCTACTCCAATCATAATTCAAACCAATCATTGAAATCTGCTCTTTGTACCTTTTCACATTTTGCTTCACCGCAATCTCAGGATTAATTTTCATCTTCAAAGCATATTGCTCCGCAGGCAAACCAAAAGCATCCCAACCCATAGGATGAAGAACATTAAATCCGTTCATTATCTTAAATCTAGAATAGACATCTGTGGCTATGTATCCACGTGGATGTCCCACATGAAGACCTTCACCAGATGGATACGGAAACATATCAAGAACAAAACACTTCGGTTTCTTTCCTGCTTCTGTAGTTTTAAAAGTCTTATTTTTATCCCAATACTTCTGCCACTTTTTTTCTATTTTTAAATGGTTATATGGTTCCATTTTAGGGCTGTTTTTAATGTTATTTTTCATACTCAAATAATACATTATAATCGGTATCTACAAAATACTTGACAGAAGTACCTATAACCAATATATTATTTGTAGGTTAAATCAAATAAGTAGAGGTAGTAACGCCTCGTTTGGTTTTGTTGTTTGGAAGGGAGATAATATGGCAAGAAAAAAGGATGCGGAAAAGCACAAAGAAAAGATCGCATTAGCGCTCTTAAACAAATACATCCAAAAACATGGCCCAATAATTCCTTCACATAGTGAACTATTGGCTCTAGCAAAAAAAATCGATGTATCCCCAGAAGAAATAGTTGAATTCACAATGGGAATTTCAAAAGAAGTCCTCATCAAAGATTTCAGGAATAGAGCAAAAGCGCTCAATAAAAAATAAAATCGACGGCAACAAAACAAAATAGCCGGCCTGTTTACAGGTCGGCTATATTTTTTTAAATCACTCTGAGTCTTCCCTATCCGGCTTCGCCACTTCCAGCAAATCTAATCCAGACTCTACATCAGTAATCCTCACCACATCTTTATCAATCTTTTTAAATTCTTTATTAGAGTTGTTAAAATGACTTACCGTGGTAGATAGAGAGTTACCAAGTTTTTCTTGATACTCCTGGTAACTTCTCAAATGTTTTTGAAGATTCTCCACATTCTTTTTTATATCCTTTGCTTTTTCCTCTATCTGAAGAGCCTTGAGCCCTTGAAGGACAGTCTGAAGATACGCCAAGAAAGATGTTGGCGAAACAATAATCACGTGTTTTTCTTTGAAAGCATACTCTACCAAATCTCTAGTATTTACTTTTATTGCACCCACCTGAGAAACAAGTAGATCATAATAAATAGCTTCGTGTGGAATAAACATAAAGGCAAAGTCCATTGTACCCTCGCTTGGTTTTACATATTTTGCAGTCTCATCTATTCTCTTTTTAAGATCTTCTTTAAAAAGTTTTTCTAAACGCTCCTTTTCTGTTGAATTCTTTTCTTCTACCAAACGATTGTAGTTTTCTAAAGAAAATTTTGAATCAATAGGGATTATTTTTTCTTTTACAAAGACAACAGCGTCAACAATAGAATTATCCTTAAAGGCATACTGCATTTGATAGCTTCCGGTAGGCAAAACATTTTTCAATAAATTCTCTAGATAATATTCACCAAGGATTCCTCTTTGTTTAGGATTTTTTAAGATATCTTGCAAAGATTCTAGCTGATCAGCAAAAGAAATCACCTGCTTATTTGTCTCATCCAAACGTGTAAGCTTTTCTGTAATATCACGAATTATATTAAAAGATTCAGTAGATTGGTGTTTGAGCGACTCGTGCATTTGTTTTGAGCTTTCACCTATCTTTGTATCAACGGTTCTATTTAGCTCATTTATTTGTTCGAGGATAAGTTTCAAACCAATATCGTCTGTTTTTTTACCAGAATCATCACTCTTTTTTCTTAAAAGCACAAAGATAATCGCGACTAGTAATATCGCAACTATGACTAAAAATGTAATCAAAATGGTTTGTGACATGTCAACATTATATCAAGAATACAAAAAATATGGTAATATTTTTGTAGATTCATAAATCTTAAATCATGAATCATAAATCTATTAATATGATATATAAAACATTTAAGGACGAGATAAAGACAGCAATGATAAATAAAGATACTTTAAGACTTACAGTCTTAAGAGGTGTTTTGGCTGCTTTTATGAACGAGGTATTAGTAAAGAAAATAGAGGGTGATGAACTCCCAGACGAAGAATGTCTTGCTGTTATTCGCAGACTTGTAAAACAAAGAAAAGATTCTATTGAACAATTTACAAAAGGTGGAAGACCAGAACTCGCAGAAAGCGAAGAGAAAGAGCTTGTAATACTTGAGGCCTTTTTACCACAGATGATGTCTCGTGAAGAGGTTCAGAAAGTTGTTGCCGAGAAAAAGGCTTCCGCAGGTGAAGTTGATAAAACAAAACTCGGACAATTTATCGGTATGATAATGAAAGATTTAAAAGGAAAAGCTGATGGTGTGCTTGTGAAAGAAGTTGTGGAGGAAATGTTTTCTTAAAATTTAGAATTTAGAATTTGGAAAGTTGAATATAAATAACAAGCCGATTTTGCGAAGCAAAATCGGCTTGTTTCTTTATTTGACACATTATAAATATGGGTGTATAATTATATTCGGGTTTAGTTTATTTTTTCACCTCTACAACTTATAACTGAAAGGGTTGTTTATGGAAAAATTTTCAAAGGATGAGATTTTAGCAAAACTTAGAATCTACCTGGATAAACTTCCGGATAGAGAAAAGTTTTTGCACATGGTTCATAAACTGGCTACTAAGTTCGTATATTACGAACTATATCCAAGCGGAAAATATGATCCCGAAATACTAAGTAAGGATAAGATTGCTCAACTCATTTTCGAAGAATTCGAAAAAAATCCTCATAATGTAGAAGAGATACGGATACAAAAAAGGAACGAGGTTGTCAAAAAAGAACCTCAGCCCGAAACACCTCCGTGTAGAACTAATCACAAAAAACACGTAGTGCACGTACCAGGAGAAAATTACGGAAAATTCTGGTGGCAACGCTAGCAAAGCCCGACCTCGTCGGGCTTTTTATTTTGAAAATAATACAATTAGTGTTATATTAATTCACGTTTGGCCTTATCGTCTGATGTGAGATTAGGTTGGACACGGCCTTCGAAAGGTTGAAATTTGGGTAAAGGACCCAAATGAAAGACCTTGAATGTTTTGTAATCAAAATTTGAAAGGTATATTGCTCCTGTAAGGAGGAAAATTCTGGATTCAACAAAATTCAAGATTTAAAATTTAATATGGCTCTATCGTCTAACGGTTAGGACACGGCCTTCTCAAGGCTGGAATCGGAGTTCGATTCTCCGTAGAGTCACCATGTCGTGCTAGCACGAGAAGCCTTAATTTTTAAGGTTTTATTATTGTACAAAATTCGCCACCCTTCTAGGAATCTAACTTGTTATATTTTCAAAACCAGCACAATGTAATGCTTAATAGAAAAGCGTCCTTAATTACTAAACAATTCTTTCTCTTTTGAACCAATATTCTTTTATAATAATTATACTAACCCAAATAAAAAAGATTATTAATATATATTTCAAACCAGCAAGTTTAAGAGCTTCTTCACCAAACAAATATACAAAGGTTCCCCAAAAAATATTCCATAACGCAATACCAAAAAAAGAATATAACAAAAAGAATTTGATTGGTATCCTTAAAACCCCAGCCGCAGTAGCGGTTATTGAAGCCAAGTTTGGTTCCCAATAACTTAATAATATAAAATTCAAACCATTTTTCTTTAATTTATTTTTTGCATTTTCAACTGATTCTTTTAGACCAAATTTTGCAAACATAAGATAAAATCCGTATTTACCAAGCAAATAATTCAAACTATAAGAAATAAGAAAGGCGATCCCAACAATTAATACTACTTCTGAAACCTTAAACACATCTTTACCTGCGGAAATAACTCCCAAAAAGATAACAATACTTCCAGGAAAATATTGACCCAAAAGAAAGAATCCCTCAATTAAAGCGCTTAAAAAAATTACAAGCAGACTATATTCTGCAAAATACCTTTTAACTAAAATGATGATCTGATCATCATTTGGCAAGCCTAGAAGTTTCCAAACAATATACATTGAAAGATATATTGTAATCAATGCAAAAGGAATTGATAAAGCATCTAATATATCTTTTGTTTTTTTATTCATATACAAATTAAAATTCTCTCACATCATTCTCAACCATAGGGACAAACTCAATACCATTTTCAGACAAAACTTTTGCTGGTATTAAGTGAGACGAACCAAAACGTGTACCATCATGAACTGGAATAACAACTTTCGGCTTGATAGATAAGGCATAATCAACAGCTTCACCTATTTTCATCCATGGTCCAGAAACTGGTAAAGCAAGTATTTCTACCGCTCTCTCTGGATTAGTGAAAGCATCTCCTGGATACCAAAACCTACCATCTATAAAGAAACCAATGTTAGGAATTTGTGGTATGGAACTATGCATTTCTGCATGCCTTTCTCCTAAGCCAACAATCATAACATTCCCCAACAAGACACCGTCATTGTGATTAAATCTTTGATATCTTATACCGGCTTGTTTTAATAATTCACTCACAGAACTATTTGCATAAATAATAACTTGCGGATTCTTGTGAACAATCATTTTTAAAGACTCTAGATGAAAATGATCTTGATGATCGTGAGTGTATAAAATACAATTTATATTTTCTAGTTTTGAATGAGCGTCAACAGTATAACTACCTGGATCAGTAAGTATCCTTTTTCCTTTTGTTTCTATTAATAAACAACAGTGTCCAAGTTTTGTAATTTTCATAAAGTTATTTCTTCTAATAATTCTGGGAATGCATCTGTTTTCATATTTCTAAAACAAAAATGTCCATAGTTCTCAAAATCTTTTATTTTTATGTCTTTAATTTTTCTTTTAAGAACTATCACACTATCCTGCATTTCTTTTCCGTCATCTGTAGAGTTAAATATCGTAATTCCTTTTGTTTTTTCTACGAGATTTTCATCTATGCCAAAATCAAACATTTTGGTTTCTTCTGTTCCATTTGGATTAATCCAAGGCGCAACTAATACAACTTTCCCAACTTTTATATTATTCTCACTTAACCATCTGACTATAAAACCGGCCCCACAGCTATGACCTATAAGATTAGTGTCTTCATTGATTTCAAAACGTTCAAATACTGAACACCATTTATTATAATCTGGATCATATGACTCTGGCATTTCTGGGGTTTGCGCAAGAATACCCTTTGCTATTAGTTGTTTTTGAATCCAAGGCAACCAATGACAATTTGATTCAGACTGACCCATTGTACCAAAGTACTGTTCTTTGGTTGGCATTCCGTGGATAATAACTGCAGTTTTCATAATATATAAACTATATCAAAAATACATAGTATTGGAAATATAGTTGTTTAAATAAACTTAACCATCTAGAGCTATTTCTAGAAGGGTGGGATTCCCCGAAACATCACCATGTCGTGCTAGCACGAAAAGCCTTAATTTTTAAGGTTTTTTATTATGCAAAATTTGCCAACCCTTTTGAGAATCGAACTACCTACGACTGTCTAGATATCTAAAGTGTAATTCTCGTCTTCATATTTTATAATAACTCTGTTTTCAAATATCTGTATTTCTACAACACCTCCGTTCCTTAATACTCTTTCGCCGTCATTAAATTTTTCTAGATCAAAAGAAACCATTAAGGCATTTATAATTTCGCCATGAGAAACTAAGATGGTTTGTGACAAATCTCGATGCCCAATTTGATTATTTTTTCTAATAATATCTACAACTTTTAAGAAAGAATCTTTCACTCTAAACATGACATCATTCATTGATTCTATTTTATCTCTAGGTAGACGACCATCCCTCCACAAATCGTTTAATTCCCCACCATATTTTTCATTAAGATCTAAAAAAACTTCCACTGGGTCACCATAAAGTCTTGTTGCTTCAAAAGATCTTGTTTCAGGAATTTTATCTGGAAACATTGATATACCATCTGCATTAAGTGATTCTTTTATGATATCGGCACTTTGTTTG
>Ga0265292_1000253_pt1 | contig 91742 bp, 57 predicted proteins | sample Munlanlewell296A_FD_189080 | JGI IMG/M metagenome (GOLD analysis project Ga0265292, IMG submission 189080) | Leachate microbial communities from a municipal landfill in Southern Ontario, Canada - Leachate well 296A | ecosystem: Engineered > Solid waste > Landfill > Unclassified | place: Canada...
AAAAAAATACCAGGCTGAAAATCGCCAAAAAACTCAAAATAAAACCCAGATCGTCACGCAACAGCCGCGGCGAAAAAAACAACATTGCCGCAGCCGCAAAAACCAGCGCATTGGTGATTTTACTCAAGCGCCCCAGCGCAGCGGCGGCAAGCATTAGCAGGCTTATCAAACCCGCTCGAACTGCCGAAGCCGGCGCGCCGATTAAAATTATATAAAGAACGATTAACAGGCTGGCGAGATAAAATACCGAACGCCGGCTAAAGCCGAGCGCCAGAATCAGCCAGCTGATAAACGCGGCGATGATGGTGATATTCATGCCGGAGATGGCGATAATGTGCGAGAGGCCGGTGCGGCTGAACTCAACGCGCAGGTCGGCCGGCAGGCTCTTCTGATCGCCTAAAATCATCCCGTTCGCAAGCGCGGCTTCCGGTTCCGGCAGGCCGCGATTGATTAAGGAGCGCAAAGATGTTTTCAGCTGATAGATCCGGCCGTAAAAATTTTCCGCCGTTCCCTGCCAGGCTGCCGGCCGGCTTAAACTGACTTCCGGAAAATAACAAATAGAAAAAATGTCGTAGCGCGCCAGATAGCGGCTGTAGCTGAAGTCGTCGCGGTCTTTTGGCGCTTTCAGTTTGCAGTTGAAGCTTACCTGGTCGCCGTAAGCGAAAACCGGCGCCAGACTGCCGACCAAGAGCAGTTTGCCGTTTAATTTCCGTTGGCCTTTGACAAGTCCGCTCACCTCGTACCGCACCTGATCCACCCGCTCATCCGGCTCGGAGACGATTATGCCGGCAAGTTCCAGCTTTTGGTGGTTATAAAAAGAAATTTGTTCCGGCCCTGTTGCCGGCAACCCGATACCATAACGCCATAAACCGAGGAATAAAAAAAGCGCCGCCAAGAGGGTCAGGCGAACGCTGGTAGCCGGCCAAAAAATTATTGCCAGCGCCAAACTCAAAACTGCAGCGCTGAACCACCAGAGGCTGAAACTAATTATCCTTTCCGAAAGTATTCCAGCCAGGCCGATGCCGGAAATAAAAGCCAGGCAATAAAAAAGGAATTGTTTTGAGGGCGAAAACTCCATTATTTTTCTCGATTGGCGCGCAAATAGGCTTCCACGAAACCGGTGAGCTCGCCGTCCAGCACCGCTTTAATATCAGCGGTTTCAAAATTAGTGCGATGATCTTTGACTAATTGATAAGGCTGCATTACGTAGGAGCGGATCTGCTTGCCCCATTCGGCCTTCTGCGCCTCTCCCTTTAATTTGCGCTCCTCGGCGCTGCGCTTAGTTTCTTCCAGCACCGCCAGTTTAGAACGCAGGATTTTCATGGCTAATTCGCGGTTTTGGTGCTGGGAGCGTTCGGTCTGACAGCCGACCACGATGCCGGTCGGCTTATGCGTCAGCCGCACCGCGCTTTCAATTTTGTTCACATTTTGGCCGCCCGGCCCGCCCGCGCGATAGGTATCAACTTTCAAATCTTCATCTTTAATGACAATCTTGGCCGCTTCGGGCAAATCCGGAATCAGCTCAACCAAGGCAAACGAGGTGTGGCGCATCGCCTCGGCATCAAAGGGCGAGATGCGCACCAGCCGGTGCACGCCCGACTCGCCGCGCAGATGACCGTAAACCCAAAGTCCGGTGATGGCGATAGTGGTGCTTTTGATGCCGGCCTCGTTGCCAGAGAGCCGATCAACAATTTCCGCGCGCCAGCCGTGCTTCTCCGCGTGCCGCAGATACATTCGCTCCAGAATTTCTGCCCAGTCCTGCGCGTCCACACCGCCGGTGCCGGCATGAATGGATAAAATCGCTCCCTGCCGGTCGTGCTTGCCGGAAAACAAAACCAGGAACTCAAACGCTTCCAGCTGTTTTTTCAGTTCCTGGTATTTTAAGGTAAATTCTTCATCCATCGAACCATCGCTCTCGCGCGCCGCTTCAGCCACGATTTGTTCCAAATCAGTGATTTCTTTTTTCAGCGCTTCCCATTTTTCCACCTCCCGTTCCAGTTCTTCCGCTTTTTTGCCGATAGACACCGCTCGTTCGCGGTCCTGCCAAAAATCAGGCCGACCCATCTGTATCTTCAGTTGATTGGCTTCTTCCTTCAGGCGATCCACCTCAAAGCAACCCCCATAGATCCAGGAGGTGCTCGCGCAACTCTTCAAGGTTTTTCAACAGATGTTCCATGTAAATTATTTATTATTGTCCTTAATTATTTCGGCTAGCGCCTTATGGATAATTTTAACGAATCGTTCCCAGTCGGTTTTTTTATTTATTTTTTGATCTTTGATCTTTTTGAATAGTTCCAAAATTTTTTGGCCTTCCTCGGTTTTGAGTAAATCATTCCTCTGCGTCTTCAGCGCGGCGGCGTATTTTTCTTTATCGTTGTTTTCCAGACGGCCCTTTTCAAGATACATGGTTTTTGAAAAATCAACTGCCTGCATCATCAGATCTTTTATCTTTCCGTAGGCGTCTTCTACGCGATACATCGTTTCCACATCAGCTTGGTAATAATCAGGCAGATGTTTTTTTAAATAAACCCAACCCTTCTGCCAAGCCCTTTCCTCCTCTGCTCTAGTCGCATCAAAATCATCAAGCGTTGCCGTTAGGATCTCTCCCTCTTTTACCAGGTGTCCAATTTCGTGCGCGGCAATGGCAAACGACAAAGCTTCATCCGAGTCCGGAAGATAAACGTCGTCTGCTGATTTGGCCCTGCCCCAAAATTCCGGATCATAAAACGGATTTTCCTTCAGCTTTCTTGGAGCATCAGTACTTCGCTTGATGAAAATAACTGGCTCTTTTTCCTGTTTATCGCTTTGTTTGGGAAATTCCTTCATTTCATTATATATATTTATAATCTAAGGTTTATTAAGCTTTAAAATTATACAGAAGTTTATAAAAATTTTCAACTCGGCCGTTTTTGACTTTTACGCCCTCACGATTAAGTAGCTCTATTTTTTCCCTTAGCCCGCCCGGGCCGCTGTAACCGCCTAATCGGCCATCGGAACGGACCACGCGGTGGCAAGGCACCTTTGGCGCCCCCGGGTTTCGCCCGACTGCATTACCGACCGCCCGCGACGCGCGCGGCCAGCCAATAGCTTTAGCTAAAATTTTATAGGTGACGATTCGGCCTCGAGGAATTTTTTTTAACGCTTCAAGCGTCCGTTCGTCAAAGGATAATTTATTACTCATCATTATAAAGCCGGAAAGGGCAAACAACATTGCTATATCTTAATCCTACCTAATAAAAAAATTGAGTCGCAACAGAACTCAATTTTTTTCTCGTCACTTTTTAACCGGTAAATTATTCAAATTTATATTTTTCAAATCAACCCCCTGTAAATTCAAATCTTTCAAATTAGGTATTCCGCCTTTAAACAGATCGGTCACGCCCGCGGGAGACCCGACGCCCAGCAGTTCCTGATACTGCTTAAAAACACCGCTAAGCAGTGGCGGCAGATAAATAATGCTTAAAACAACCGGTACGACTATCAATAACAAATAAACAAAACTCATGAACTTCTGGAAGGTGATAAAGTGCTTGATGCTTTTGGTCAGCTTTAAAATTTCTTCCGTCAACGCCAGATTTTTTTCAATAAGTTGTTTTAGTTCATTTTCCTGGCTTGGCATTTGTCCAATCATAAATTTGAGAGCGTTGAATAATTATGAAACGCTCTCATCCCGAGCATAGCGAGGGATCTCTTATTCTTTAATACGAGATTTACATTACGGTCAAGACGAGATTTTTAAATTACTCAACAGTTAAAATTTATATTTATCTTATTTCACACAACAGAACATAGGGTGCGGCAACCGCCCTCATCTCTATAAATTCCTTCTCGGTGAAACCGGCGGCACCCCTGAAATCATCATTAACCAGATTAATGTCTGATTTAAAGTGCTGAAGATACCACTTTTTTGCTCCCCGGATAAGCTCTCCCATTGCCTTGATGTCCGCGAGATCTGCCAAGCCGGGCACAAGAGTGGTTCGGAATTCGTAAGGCAGGCCGGACGCCATTACTATTTTAACGCTTTTTTTCACTTTTTCCAAATCAACCGCCACCCCCGCCACCTCGTTATAGCGCGCAGGCGAGCTCTTGATATCCATTGCCAAATAATCAATCAGCTTTCCCTCTATCAAACCAGCGAGCATTCCCGGATTAGTGCCGTTAGTATCCAATTTAACTTTAAACCCCAACTCGCGGATTTGGCGAATAAAATCAGGCAAGTCAGGCTGAATGGTAGGCTCGCCGCCGGTAATCACCACTCCCTCCAATTTACCGACGCGCGAAGCCAGAAAAACAAAAAGATCACCGAGCGCTAGCCTGTGATCCTTCGCTTCCGCGCCGCCTTTTCGGTCGGTCGGCGCGGAAGCGTATGACAATTCGTCCGGAGGCCGGACAAGCATTGGGTTGTAGCAAAAATGGCAGCGAAAGTTACAGCCTTGAGTAAAAATAATCGCCGCCAAATGCCCCGGGTAATCAAGTAGGCTGAATTTTTGCAAGCCGCCGATGATCATATAAAGCCTGCCTTGATTATCACGGGGACTAAAATACTTGCCTCAACAAGTTGGGCATGGTTCAGAACCGATTTTAAAGTTCTTGCGGTTCAGGTACTCGCCCTGCTTGCCGTCGTTCCATTGCTTAACCGGACGCAGGTAGCCGACTACGCGGCTGTAAATCTCGCACGGCTGTCTCTTTTGTGTTTCGATCGGGCTCATATGTTTATTTTTTATCGCGAATTAATACGAATTTAACGCGAATGGCTCGAATTATTTATGCCACTAAAACCGATTCGCTTTAATTCGCGCTCAATTCGTAATGATTCGCGAGATAATTAACTAAGAATTGTTTCACGTTCTTCCGTCTTGCGCGCCTCAACATAGCCAAGCTCCTGATCGCACTTGGGACAGAAAACATGTTCACCCGCCAGATAGCCATGATTGGGGCAGATGGAGAAGGTCGGCGTGATGGTGAAATATGGCATGTGGTAATTATAGGATAAGGTCTTAACCAGCTTCTTTACTGCCTCGGGGGAGGTGATGGCCTCGCCGATGAAACCATGCAAGACCGTGCCGCCGGTATAGCGCGTCTGCACCTCGTCCTGCAAATCAAAGGCTTCAAAAATATCATCGGTGTAATTGACCGGCAGCTGCGAGGAGTTGGTGTAGTATGGTGAGGCCTTGCCGGCACTGACTGCTTCTTCGTTGGCCACAATAATATCTTTATACTTATCCTTGTCAATCCGAGAAACCCGCCTGGTCAGACCTTCGGCCGGCGTGGCCTCCAGATTATAAAGATGATTCGTTTCATTCTGATAGTCCATCATCTTGTCTCGCATATAATCCAATACCTCAATCGCGAAAGCACGGCCCTCCGGCGTGGCGATATTTTTTCGCAACGGCGCAAAATTCAACAGCGCTTCGTTCATACCGATAATGCCGATGGTCGCGAAATGATTCTTCCAATAACCGCCAAAACGCTGTTTGATCGCCGACAGATAATGCTTCGCGTATGGATAAAGGCCGCCCTCGGTCAAATCTTCCAGCACTTTTCTTTTGGTCTCCAGGCTTTCTTTGGCGATCTGCATCAGCGCGAGCAACCGCTCATAAAACTCTTCCTTGCTCTTGGACAGATAGCCGATGCGCGGCAGGTTAATTGTTACTACGCCGACCGAACCGGTCAAAGGGTTCGCGCCAAACAGGCCGCCGCCTCTTTTTTTCAACTCGCGGTTGTCCAGGCGCAGGCGGCAGCACATTGAGCGGGCATCGTCCGGGCTCATATCGGAATTGATAAAGTTGGAAAAATAAGGGATGCCGTATTTCGCGGTCATTTCAAAAATCCGTTCCACCACCGGCGAGTCCCAAGCAAAATTCTTGGTAATATTATAAGTTGGAATCGGAAAGGAAAACACCCGGCCCTTGGCATCGCCTTGCATCATCAGTTCCGCAAAGGCGAGGTTGAGCATATCCATTTCCGGCTGGAACTCCCTATATTGCTGTTTCTGGAATTCTCCGCCGATAATCACATAATCTTCACCGAGCGCCTTGGAGGGCGTCAAATCCATGGTAATGTTGGTGAAGGGCGTCTGGAAGCCCACGCGGGTCGGCACATTGATGTTGAACAGAAACTCCTGCATCGCCTGCTTCACTTCTTCATAAGACAATTTATCGTGGCGGATGAAGGGCGCGAGATAGGTGTCAAAATTGGAAAAGGCCTGGGCGCCGGCCACCTCGCCCTGAATAGTGTAGAAAAAATTAATGATCTGGCCGAGGGCGGTACGGAAATGTTTCGGCGGTTTGGATTCCACCTTGCCGGTTGCTCCGCGAAAACCCTGCAACAGCAAGTCTTTCAAATCCCAGCCGGCGCAATAAGGAGCAAGAATCTGCAGATCATGCAAGTGAAAATCGCCGTTTTGGTGCGCTTCGCGGATGTTCGCGCTATACACCTTATTCAGCCAATAACTTGAAGAGATGGCTGAAGAAAGATGGTTATTAAGCCCTTGCAGGCTATAGCTCATGTTGGAGTTTTCTTTCACCCGCCAATCCGCCTGCTTCAGATAACCCTCCATCAGGTCGTTTGAGTTAATGAGATTCTTCATCTCTCTCAATCTCGCCCGCTGATCGCGATAAAGAATGTACGCCTTGGCGGTTTTAATCTGGCGATTGGAAATCAAAATCTCTTCCACAATATCCTGAATTTCTTCCACCGCCGGAATTGAACGGAAATGAAATTTTTCATTGATTGATTCCACCACCGACTCGGTCAACTTGCGCGCCAGCTCTTCATCCGGCTTGCCGACCGCTTCCGTTGCCTTAAAAATCGCGCTAACGATTTTTGTCTGGTCAAAATCGGCTATATCGCCTGATCTTTTTCTGATGTGAGTAATTTTATTTTCGCTTGGCATAGGTTAGGTTTTAGGTTTTAGGTTTTAGGTTTTCCCGCCACTTATATTAATTGAGGGCGGGATCCCGCCGCGGCGGTGATAGGTTTTAGGTTTTTTGGGGGATGTTGCTCCCTAGAACCTAACACCTAGCACCTAGAACCTATTTTGTGTCTTCTTTCTTTGACTTACTCATCAGTTTATTCAATTCTTTCTTGAACTCATTGACGTCCTTAAAGGATTGATAAACGCTGGCAAAACGGATATAGGCTACCTTATCGGTCTTTTTCAGCTGTTTCATCACAATCTGGCCGACCTGGTCGGAGGTCACTTCGTTTTTCTTGAGTATCTGTAAATCACGCTCTACTGAATTGACTAATTTTTTAAAGCGGTCTTCCGTGATTGGCCTTTTTTCAAGCGCCCTTCTTAGCCCCCTGACCAGTTTCTCGCGATTATAGCTTTCCCGCCGGCCGTCTCGTTTGACGATGGTCAGATCCAGAATTTCCAGCTCTTCATAAGTGGAAAAACGGAAGCCGCATTTGAGGCATTCACGGCGGCGGCGGATAGAGAAGCCGTCTGAAGCAACTCTGGAGTCCACCACCTTGGTATCCGGGAAGTAACAAACTGGACATTTCATGAATCGCGAATGAATCGCGAATGAATCGCGAATGAATCGCGAATCAAAAGCAGATTTATTTAAATAACTTATATCTCCTCTAAGTTCAAATCATTCGTACGTTTTCTATTCGTGTGCATTCGCGATTTTAGGCAACAAAAAAACACCCATTTTCCAAAGCTTTTAAGTCCTTTTACTTTGAAAACCTATTAAGGTGCTTCTGCCATTTCCGCCCCCTTCAACTATATCTTGTGTATCTTGATTTAATTATACCACAAGATATAGTAAAGTCAAGAGGTGACAGTGTTGCTAATTTTAGTTTAAATTATCGTTCTTTTTTTGTTTGGATAATATTTATTATAAATCCTGATAAATCCTTTTTGTGGATAAGTGGATAAGTATTTTTCTTTAAATTCACCTATTTAATTGTATCATTTTAATGAATATAACAAGAAATAATCCGCATCATCACTATATCGGCAAATAACATTGTATGGCGTTTAATGCATTTTCTGTTCTTCTAAAAATCGCTTCTGTTTTTTTATTGTCTTTTTTTTGAGTGCCATATTTAATATGATAATCTATTCCATACTGTTTACAAAATTCGGTTACTACATTCGCACAAACATCATAAAATTCCTTGTTGTTTTGAAACTCGGTTACTTTAACATTATAATTCAACTTTCCAAAAATTATTTTATCTACAAATTTCACTTCATTCAAAATTTTCATCAAATCTTGATTAACTAGATTCGGCGTAGGATATGGCTCCATGCTAATCCATGTTTTTAACCCCGCATCGTGAAGCCGCTTTAACGCTTCTGTTCTAGTTTTATACGGCGCCGCTCCCGGTTCAAAAATTTTTTTAAATTTTTCACTCATTGAAACTAAAGTAATGCCGTATTCATTTCGACTCCCGTATTTGTCTGCATCGACCAGTTCTATAGGATAAATACCTTTAGTTAATACCGTACAGCGTATATTATCATCGTTCAACCTTTTGATAATTTTTAAAGTCAAATCGGATACTTCTTTCTGGCGATACATAAAAGGATCAGTTGTAAAACACAAATGTACTACTTTTATTTTATCTTTCAATTTTAGGATTTCTTTATCTAATAAATCCAGGGCGTTTGAAACAATTTTGGGTTTAATCCAATCGTTGTAATCCTTAATAACTCCGCACCGCTTCTTCATATTCATTGCATAGCACGGAAAACGACAGCCATGCGAACAGCCCTCGACATGATTAATACAATAATCAGCATATTCAACACTGCTCTTATATAATAGAGTCTTCCTTGTTATTGTTTGCATGGGAATCTTCACCTATGTTAGATAACTGTATTATACCTTTTTATAAGATACAACACAAAGCTCTTTGTTCCAGTTTTGGTTTGAAACATAAGGTCCTTTTTTCATTCCATTAACTAAATATCCGTATTCAACTTTGCCTTCGCTCTTTAATTTTCGTACTAATTCACAAGCATATTTTGGCAACCAACCACAAGCAATTGAATGATAAATAATTTCTTTATTTGTTAATTTTTTTTCTTTTTTTAGATACTCCTCAAGCGATCCCTGATACTCTTTCATGCGTTTGATAAATTCTCTTGTTTCGAGTTGTGTTTTACTGAACAGGGGCGGTTTGATTTGGTTATTTTTAATTTCTTTTACGCAAAGACTGCGACCATCAAAAGATTCTTTTAAAAATATACTATTTATAATCAGCATGCCCATTATATGCTTTGTAATAAAAAATAAAGTGTGCTTTGTCCTGCCAAAATCAATTGGAATTTGTCGAATTAGTTCAGTGTTTAACTCTCCCTTCAACCTTATGCAGATCGAGTCTATAAAATCGTAGACGTCTTTATAATTTGCCTCTCCTTTAGCAGTAAAATTATCCAAGAAATTTTTTAGTTTAGCATGTTTACCTGCTACTTCTTTAAACCTATAAGCTAGGAATGTCGGTGAAAATAATAGCACTTCCGTAAATGGTAATTTAATTAATGTTTTTAGCTCGTCCAATTGAATAGTTGAATAATTAAAAGGATCGAGAAAAAAGAATTTTGGGATGGCCTTATTTCGTAAAATATTTATTATTTCGCTAGTTATTATTTCCTTAAATGATAGGTTTCTAACAAAAAATTTTATGCGTTGCTCATCGATTTCCAGTTTACTTGTTTCTTTTTCTAAACTATCAAGAAAATTTTTATTTTGATCATTGAATAGTATTGTTATATGGCAATTCGGATGTTTTTTCTTTAAATGAACATTGTCTAATACCCTTTTGGCTATTTCTATCAAAAGTAGCGGGCTGCCTTTTTCTGTTCCATTTTTTCCAGGTCCGCAGAAAAGATCTCCGACAAAGCATGTCCCAAATTGCATTAATACTGTAATTAAATAATTCTCAAGATATTTGCCGTAGAAACTCAATTTTAACGCCGTGTTATCTTTTTGGTCTAAAAAAAATTATCTTTTGTTATTGTCATGTGTTATTTAATGATAGCTATTTCAGATGTTTTTCTGATATTAGAAAAACATCTGAGGACGTGTCAATAATTAATTTTTAATAATTCCTATTACTTTACCATTAATAATAAAATCATCATCAGCATGAAGATAGATAGGTTCATAATCAAATGAGGAATCTGTTTTTAAAACTATCTGCCCATTTTTCCGATCATCAATATACCGCTTTACAAAATAAGCGAGTGTATTGTAAATTATCTAAAGTTGAATCAAAATATTTTATATTATAGTAACGCTCGGATTTACCGACTTATATTTTTCAACCATAAAAGTACCGTTTTTCTTTTCTATCATCATTTCTTGACCAATCTTAAACGTTCCTGATTCAAATTTAATAATTGTATCTTTATAAGTTAAAATATAAAGATATTCTTCGCATCCAGTAATTTACTTAATTCTCATAAATTTTATTTAAAAATTATTTCGCGATTATTACTTTAAATACACCGCCAAGCTTCTTAACCCCCTTTTTTAATCTTTGATGTTGAATTTTATCAGTAACTTTGGTTGACGGAGTTTCTATTTCTTCAACTATCAATTTTCTACCTTTCTTTGCTATTATATCTGGAATTCTACCATTAATTAGACGCGGTTTAACCCTGCCCGGCAAATCAGCTTTTACGCTAAAATGCTTTTCTTTATACAGGTTTAATCTCTGTAAAACTTTTTTGTCATGTTTCGCTTGCCCGGTTTTTGTTCGTTTTTGACTATCACTCATATCTTTGTTATTATTAAATTAGATGGAAAGACGGCTCGGGCGAGGACAAATTTTGTCCAACACCCGAAGCCGTTCTTTTTTATTTTGTACGATTGCACTCTGGATCGTACTTGCTGATCAACTCCTGCTCTTTGTCTTCAGAATCACTATTTACTTCATAGGCGAAATAACTAATAGATTTTCTTTGAAGGCAAGAATTTTTTGGATCCGGATGCTGTGATAATCTTTCATAAAGATTGTCAGCGCGACCGACGTAGACTACCCCGGACTCAGAAGCTGTTTCTGCTAGAAGATAAACACCTTCCGAGGTTGGTACCTCACGCAGATCTGCTTTGAACTTTCTCCAGCCTGTCATAAAATTTTCATCTTAACCTTTCGGTCTTAATTATTAAAATCAACTTTAGGACAGTTTACTAGCGTCCATAGCTGACTATTTAAATTTGAAAAATTTATTCAATAATTTCTTCGTATATTAAATCATCGCCCTTGCCTAGAAAATCTTCGGAAGCAGGAAGCACATCAACGACTTTACCATTTACTATAGCTAAATCTTTCTCTGTAATATACATTGGCTTATGAGATTCATCTGAACTTTCTGGAAATAAACCGATTGTATCCTTGGTTAGCTTTTTAAATTTCTTTACTGTCGCTAACCCATCAACGGAGACCAGCACTCTATCATTATCTTGAAAATTTTTATCTTCTGGATCTATTATAATATAATCTCCATCATTAATTTTTTTTCCTCCCACTTGTGTTTTATCCATTGACGTCCCGCTGACTTTTATTGCGAATGGCTTTTTACCCCTTAGTATACTGCTAGATATTTTTAAATAACCCTCAATATGCTGATCTGCAAATGCGCTAGGAGCTCCCGCGTTTGCCGCGCCAAAGATAGGCACGTCAACAATATCACTTGATTTATTATTTTTCTCTAATAACTCAATACCCCTCTCTTGGCCGGTTCTTTTGATAAACCCCATGTCCTCTAATTTTTTTAATATCAAAAATATACTCCTTATACTTCCGAAAGAACATCCTAAATTAGCACACTCATCTTTAATTTCTCTTACGGTGGGCATTTTTCTATTTCTTGAAAAATATATCTTTACTGCGGTTAAAACGATAGATTGTTTTTTAGATAAAGGCATAAGATAAGCTCATCATTTGTTTACTAAGTTTCATACTAATAGCATAGCACTAAAGGAAAAAAATGCAATAGCAAAAAATTATGCTAAAATTAGCATAATTTTAAAAAATAACAGTATCAACCTCTTTAAATCAGTTTATAGCGAATTATTCACAACCTTTTCTTCCTCCTCCGTCAGACCATACAACTTATAAACTTCCTCATCAATTTTTTTATCGGTTTTGGCGATTTCATCTTTGATTTTTTGCCATTGATCGGAATTCTCGGCGGCCTTTGCTAATTCAATACTCAACTTCAAGATTAGTTTTACTAATTTATCAATATTATTTTTTGCGCCACTCATCTTTACTGGTAATTCATTAAGAAATGTAGTTCTATATCTTAAATAACCACCTCCCATGTGCATACCGCTAAACATAGTTTTATAAACAAAAGACAAAAGTTTAGAATTTAGTATTCCCAATAAAGCATATAACGACGTATTTTCTGAAGTTGATGTGGCAAAATACACACCGCCTTGTGGAATTCTTTTATTAGTATCAATCGTAGCTGAAATAAAAAGCGCATCCTCTGCAATCAATATTTTACCTTTTTGGCTGTTTTTAAATCGTTCTGCTTTTGTATTAATTATAGTCTTTAGATTTTTTTCCGAAATATAACTACCTTGTTTTATATCGGAATATCTAAAAAACTGATATTGCTTTACAATTTCAAAATTTTCATTAGTTTGGGATTCAAATTTTTTTGGGATTCTCAAGCCTTCTGAAATTTTTAAATAATCCTTTAATTTATCCTGCCTCTTTATTAATTTAATTACTAAATTTAAACTTATTTCATCTACATTCACGGGTATAATATTATTAGGTAGTAAATCTAAATTTTGCTTTTTCATTATATTTTTCTGAAAACTATTTTTTATAATTTCTTCCTCGTGTTCCGCAAACGATAATCTTGTATTATCCCCAAATTTGCCTCTTTGTAAACACAAAATTACTGGGTAATTCGAGGCTTCTTTAAATACATCAATTTTGCTGACACTAAAAAATTCTCTTATACTACTTGATTCCAATATCAGCTTTCTTAATTTTTTGCCCGAATCAGCCACACAAAATTTATTTGGAATAATAAATCCTAGTTGCCCAGAATCTTTTAATAATTTAATTGATCTTTCTATAAACAAATAATATAAATCATATTTTCCCTCCGAAGAGATAAAATATTTTTTCCAAAAATTTTTATCCTCTTCGCCTAGTGAATCAACTCTAACATATGGCGGATTGCCGACGATACAATCAAACCCACCGTCCTTAAAAACATCAGAAAATTCCTCCTGCCAGTTGAAGGGTATTTTTTCGCGGTAATTTTTACCGAAATATTTTTCCAACTCCTCGTCCGTGCCGGAAATAAGCGAATTGCCGTTTTTGATGTTTCCACCCAGATTCGGCAGTTTGATTTTGCTGTCAAAGGTATTCAAGAGCAAGTTCAAGCGGGCAAGCTCAACGGCCTGTTGATCCAAGTCCACGCCGTAAATATTGCTTTGCAAAATCTGGATTTTCAAAAACCCATCCGGCTTGGCGCCGAATTCTTCATATTTTTTAAGCAAAAAGTTCATCGCGACCACTAAAAACGAACCGGAACCGCAAGCCGGGTCAAGAATTTTTATTTTCTGCAGATCAGTTATGCTCTTGCACTTAGCCAATACCGGGCCGAGGGTGTTTTGCACAATATAATCCACGATAAACTTGGGGGTGTAGTATATTCCCTGCTCTTTGCGTTTTTTAAGATTCTTGCCGGACGGCTCCTGCTCTTTTTTAGATTTTTTCAGCTGATGGCCGAGATAATTTTCATAGACATTGCCGAGCACATCAGCCGGAATAACAGAAAAATCATATTCCAGATAATTTTTTTTCCCGTGCAGAATATCAACCACCTTCTCCGTCGCCCCGCTGAACTCTTCCCATTTTTCAAACGGATGCTCATCAAAAAGATTGGAATCATAAATAGCGTCCAGTTCCCTGAATTTCTTGATCATCGCCTGATAGGGGCTGACCTGCCCGGCCTTGCCGCTTGATTTATATTCATGAATCATCGGGATAAGGGTCGGCGGTTCAATTTTGCGGTCTTCAGCCGAACGGATGAAAATCAAACGATTAAGCAGTTTTTGTACGCCTTCGTCAATCAGGTGCGAATCAACTTTGCCGTTCCACTGCATGAACGCTTGCGTTAAAATTTCCCGGCATTCGCTCAAGTCTTTGGCGAGGGTTTCAGTTACCGAAATCTTTTGTAATTTTTTACCGACTCTTTCTGCCTCCTTGTCCAACAGATCCTCGCCAAATGATTCTTTTGAAAGACGCCAAAGCTCATCAAAGCGAGTCGCGTATTCATTATAAGTAAAAGACAGATATTTTTTGCCTGCCAAAGATTTTTCCGGCGACAAGGCATTAAAGATGATCAACCCTTCAAAATCGCAAAGCACCGCCCAGGTAACGCCCTTGTTCCAAGAATATCGAATCGCTTGCTTGGCATAATCTTCGCGATGTAAATCAACCGATAATTTTTTCGCTTCCAGATAAAATTTCGGCTGGCCGTTCAGATAAAAACCGTAGTCCACCCGATCGCCGGAAATTTGCTATTCTAAGGTTACTTCTTCTTTGTCGGAAAAGCCCCAGCCCAGCGCCTCAAACAATGGTTCAATAAAACCTCTTTTAGTTTCTTCTTCGCTGTATCGCGAAATTTTTCCGGCGGCTTTTTCCGCTTCATACTTCGCGATGAGTATTTTTATTTTTTCTTTTGCTTGCTGTTTTTCCATAAATATAAATACAGAGGCATAGATTCACCTCTAATCTTATAATACCTAAAATAAACTGCGCATACAATATGGTAAAATATAATATTTTGTTGACAGTTGACAGTCAACTGTCAACCATTACGATAACGTGTATAAATTATACATATCATATACACGTTCTATACACAAAAATGAGGCCAAAATGACCTCATTTTTTATATAAATCTCTATATTTTAGCTAATATTTAAAGTTAACCTCACCCTCACCCTCTCCTTCGGAAGGAGAGGGAATAATACTACATCATTTTTTTTCGAATGAAGGCCGGGATGCCTAGTTCGCCCTCATCCTCTTCCAGGCCCGGTTCGGCCTTCTTTTTTGCCGGTTCAACTTGCGCCGCTTTGAGCGAGGAAAAACGGCTCAAGGGCGCTTTTTTCTTCTCTACCACCACTTCTCTCTTCTCCTCGCCGGCCACAAATGGTGTTGGCGTATAAACGCGCTCATTCACGATAGTTTCTTTGCCGCCGGCGATCTTGCGGTCAAAACCGGTCGCGATCACGGTAATCTTGATCTCATCCTTCATCTTATCATTGATCACGGTGCCAAAAATAATCTTGGCGTCCTCGTCGGCCGAGGCGGTAATCACCTTGGCCGCTTCATTTACCTCGTGCATGCCGAGATTCGGGCCGCCCATAACCGAAAACAGAATGCCACGGGCGCCGTCAATGGACATTTCCAGTAAAGGCGAGCTGATGGCCGCCTTGGCCGCCTCCACCGCTTTATTTTCACCCGAAGCCTGACCGATACCCATCAGCGCCGAGCCGGCGTTGACCATCACCGCCTTGACGTCGGCAAAGTCCACATTGATCTGGCCGGGCAGAGTAATCAGCTCGGCAATGCCCTGCACGCCCTGGCGGAGAATATCATCAACAATCATAAAAGCGTCCAGCAGCGAGGTCTTTTTGTCAATAACTTGAAGTATCCGGTCGTTTGGAATGGTGATGATGGCGTCAACCTTGTCAGCCAGCTCGGCCAGGCCCCGTTCCGCGATATTCTTCCTTTGCGCGCCCTCAAAAGCAAACGGGCGGGTTACCACCGCGACTGTTAAGGCTCCCAGCTCGTGCGCGATCTCTGCCACGATCGGTCCGGCGCCGGTGCCGGTGCCGCCGCCCAAGCCGCAAGTCACAAAGACCATGTCAGCGTCTTTCAAGATCTCGCGAATTTCGGTTTGCGATTCCTCGGCTGCCTGCCGTCCCAGATCAGGATTCATGCCGGCGCCAAGGCCCTTGGTGATTGCCTTGCCGATATGCAATTTCTTGGTCGCCTTGTTGTAATGCAAAGCCTGGATATCGGTATTGATCGCGATAAACTCCACGCCCTTAATGCCCTTGTCAATCATCCGATTGACCGCGCTGCCGCCGGAACCGCCGATGCCGATCACTTTTATTTTAGCGAAGGTTTCAACTGCCGGTTTAATTTCCGCCATATAATAAAGATTAAGATAAGAGGTTTAGCCCCTTATCCTTTTAGGGTTTGCCGTCGAATACCACTTTGGCTGCAATCCCCTAAATTCGGCCAAATTTTCCAAAAAATTTTTCAGCTTATACTTCATATAAACCTCAAAATTTGTTTAAAAAATTTGTCTCAAATTTATGGGATTTCGCTTCAAAGGCGTATTCGACGACAGACCCTCTGAATCTTATCTAATAAAATGAAAATGCGCAATATTTTAATTCGGCACCAAACCCTTGAGCCAATCCCGCAATTTTCCGAAAACCCGGCCGAAACTATCGGGTATTTTTGGAAAACGGCTGCCACGACCGGCAGTTGCCCGCGCGCCCCAGAGCACCAGTCCCAAGGCCGGCAGATAAACCGGATCGTTCACTTTATCAATCACGGTCATGGTATTGCGGTTAGCGCCAATAGCCGCGGGTAGACGAAGTTTCTTCTTGGCGACATCCAAAAGATCGGCAACTCGCGCCCCACCGCCGATCAGGAAGGCGCCGGCCGGCAACATGCCCGAACGATCTATTTTTTTTAGCTCCTCATCAACTTTTTCAAAAATCTCCTCAACCCGCGCTTCAATAATTTCCGCCAGGTAGCTTCTCAAAACCGTTTGGAACTCTTCGGTATCAGCGCCCTCCTCCTCCGCCAGCGCGCGGATGTCCGCTTCTTCTTTCTTGGTCCATTTTTCCGGTTTGGCGCTGCCATACTCAATTTTAATGCGCTCGGCCAGATTAATCGGACAGCGCAAGCCAATCGCCAGATCCGCGGTGATGTGTTCCGAGCCAATCGGCAAAACCGCGGCGTGCAACAGCTCGCCCTCTTCAAAAACCGCCAAACCGGTGGTAGTCGCGCCGATATTGATTAACGCGGCGCCGAGCTCTTTTTGCTTTACGCTGATTACGGTCTCGGCCGCGGCTAAAGGCAAAAGTACCAAATCTTCAATTTCCACACCGGTGCGGTAAATCGCCTTGGTCAAATTATTGATTTGGCTGGACAGGCCCTGAATAATCAAAGTTTCCACCTCCAGACGAATGCCGGTCATGCCGATTGGATCCTTGATATCAGTCTGATTGTCAACAGTAAATTTTACCGGAATTACGTGGAGAATTTCGTGGTTCGGCGGCACCGAGAGCGCTCGCGCCGCTTCAATCGCCCGGCTGACATCGTCCTCGGTAATCTCGCCGTCCGATTTGCCGACCGCGACCACGCCTTTGCTTTTTTCACATTTGAGGTGAGGCCCGTTGATGCCGACCCAGACGCGCTCAATCGGCACGCCAACCAGCCGCTCCGCCTTTTCCAGGCAGGCGGAAATCGCCGAGGTGGCGTTTTCAATGCTGTTCACCGCGCCGCGGCTGATGCCCTCGGCCGGCACGCTGACCGCGCCGATAATCTGCAGTTGATCACGGCTATCTTGGCCGGCCTTTTGGCCGACTACCAGCCGAATGGCGGTTGAGCCGATATCAAGACCGGCAATTATTCCATCTCTCATGTTTATTTTATACTATTTAGAGCTATTAATTACTGTTATTATTATACTAAAAAATGGCTAGCTATACAAGGCTAATAAATGAGGTATAAAAATCACCAAACCGACCGCCGCCGCGGTAATGGAGGCAAGCATCACCGCCGCCGCCATAATATCCTTGATTTCCTTGACATAAGTATTAATGCGCGGTTTCAGTACATCAGTTACCCGCTCTACCGCGCTGTTGACGATCTCCAAAATCAGCACCAGCCCAATGGCTAAAATCAACGCCAGCCACTCCCCTTGGCTGATGCGAAAAAACAAACCTAGCGCCATAGCCAATAAGGCGGAAACGGTTTGAATCCGCAAATTTTGCTCTTCGTGAAAAGTCTTAAAAAGGCCGCGCCAAGCGTAGGTAAAACTTTTTATCAGTCGTCCGACTTTGACCATATAAGACTTGTTACTTAATAATCTTTTCTACTGCAATTTGAAATTTTGGCTGCAAAATTATAAAAGCTCCTCTGCTTATATCTTCATATAAACATCGTCGCTTTTCTAATTTTTCGCTCAAAATTTCTTCATTTCGTGACGAAAAATTATTAAGCAACAAGTCTATTTACTGAACTGTAAACTTTTAATAAAAATATTAAACAAGTTTGGGTAGGTTACTGTTCGCTGAAGGCCGACATTATAGCTTAAAGTGAGGATGTTGGAAAATTTATTATCTGTCAGGTAGAGATTCAGGCCATCGGCGCTCTTGATGCCGAGCCAGATCGGCGCGCCGCTAGCGTCTTTGCCTTCCATCAGGCGAGTTACCTCGGCCGGTTCGCCGAATTGCTCGCGATACCAATCCATAATGGAGGCTCTAGTAGTGTTTGGCTGAACCTCTAGCTGAAAAAATTGGTTATCGGCGGCGACAAAACTGACGGAGTAGTCGCCGCCTAAAGGTTTCAGAACAAAACTTTCCGGTACGAGCAGTGAGTAGTTATAGGTCGGATTAAGATATTTTTTCCAACGGGGGCTGGCTTCCAGCTTCCCCGGCCCGGCCGGATCATAAAGATTATTGAACTCGGCAAAATCGCTATAGCCGTCGCCGTCCGAATCAACGGCGGCCGGATTAGTGCCGAGCACCGCTTCTTCCGCGTCGGTTAAGCCATCATTATCCGCATCAACTGCCGTCGTTAAACTTTTTACGACCGGTTCGGTGGTAGCGGCGGTAGTAGTCGCAATCGCTTCGGGCGAAGTGGTGGCGATGATAGTGCCCGCCTCCCCCGCCTCACCGGCGGACAGGCCGGCGGACGAGCTGGTGGCGGCGGGCGGTTCTGAAATTTCGGTTTTTTCCGCCGCCGGTTCACTCACTTTCGGTTTCGGTTCTGCTTTCACCTGCTCCGCGATCGGCGTGGTTGAGGCGGTCGGCGCGGCAGCCGGTTCAACTAAAAAAAGGAAGTAATAAGCGCCGACCGCGAGCGCCACTAAAAACAAACCGCCAAAAATTAAAATTATAAGGCCGGTTTTTTTGGCCTGGCCGCTGCCGGGACGCGAGGCGCGAAAACGCGCCGGCATCGTATGGACAACTATTTCTTTATCCAAGTCCACTGCCTCTTCCGGCAAGCCGGTAATTTGATTAGCCGCAATCACGGCGGATTTTTTTGTTTTAAACAAATCAAACATCAGTTTATTTTTTACCCCGTTAGAAATAATGTTTCGCAGTTTTGCTGCGATTGGTTTACCATCCAGAATAATTCCTGTGTGGTTCAACTCCCCGCAGAAATTTCTAACGGGGTTTATTAGCGGCCGGATTAGAGGCATCAAACAACTTGCCCCAGCCGAGCGGATTAAAACCGCCTTTCACTTCAACACCATCAGAATAGCCGTCGCCGTCAGTATCGGCTTTAAGCGGATCAGTGCCGTAGACTTTTACCTCCTCGCGGTCAAACAAGCCGTCGCTATCCGAATCAACCGCGTTGGGGTTGGTGCCAAGCGCCGCTTCTTCCTCGTCCGTTAGGCCGTCATCATCCGAATCTTTGGGCGCGGCAATTGCAGTTGTGCCGGTTGCGAGACCGGCGCTCTCGCCAGCTACTGTCGGACTCGTTGCTGTTTTTACTTCTGGCTGTACAGGATTGTCAGCTGGTTGAATGTTTGCTGTATTGTTGCTGTTTTCATTATTAATCTCAGGGTTTAAGGTGTTTTCGCTTTTACCGGTGCTCAGGCCGGAATATTTTTTGTAGCCGAAATAGCCGCCGCCAACAATCGCGGCCAGAGCCAAGACCAAGCCGCCAAGCACTAAAAGTTTTTTGATGTTAGTTTTTGGCGCCGCTTCCTCAAAATTATAAGGCCTGCCCGCCGGTGCGGCGGGCGCGCCGGGCGCAGAATAGAGGCCGCCGGCCGGCGAAGCGGGTCTGGGCTGGAAAACCGCCGGCTTTGGCGGAATCGGCCTTGGCGCTTGGCCGACCGTAGAGACAGATTCAACTTCCGAAAACATGTCCTGCGGCACGGCGGGCCTGTCCGCCGACCTGTCCGCCGGTGAGGCGGAAGAGGTGGATTGCGGCCCGCCGGCCGGCGAGGCAAGCGGATTCACTCCTTGATTTTGACTACCCGCAGGCGGGTTTTGATTTTCAAACATACTTTTTTATTAAACAATTAATATAAGACATTTGACATTTGACTGGAAGACATTTGACCCTATTTTTTCGGTCAATTGTCAATTGTCAAATGTTTCTATCATTTTCCTTTAATCAGCGGATTCCGGCCAGCCTTTATCTCCTCACCGTCGTTCATGCCGTCTCCATCGCTATCTGCTTTAAATGGGTTGGTCGAAAGGGATCGTTCGTAATCATCATTCAGGCCATCACCGTCGCTGTCTGGGGGAAATTTTTTTGCAATCGCAAGACATTCTTGTGCTATTTTTTCCTCCGAAATCTTTTCACAAAAACTTTTGTCCGAACCACTTATAGCCATTTTAAAATAAATCACGCTTTCACACAAATTTTTTCTTTCTGGCGGCACCTTGAGACAAATTTCGGCCTGGTTCTGTTTTCTGAAAATTTCATTGAAACAGCTATCTCGCCAATCAGTATTATTCAATTTTTGACAGAGCTGCCAATCATCACCCTGAAGCGCTTCCCTGAAACTGAATAGTTCCAGGCAATCTTTCTTAATGGCTTCGTCGGCAATTTTTTCACAAAAACTTATTTTATTGCTGACATTAGCAATATTATATAGACAATGATTCAAATCAATCAGTTTAAGCTCTTTACATAAATCAGCGTTTGCCGCATCTTCTGCTTTGCGCATTATTTTATATTCACCTGAATAAGGAGAAGGTTCGGCCTTTACCGCCAACTCTTGTTTTGGGACACTTTTGACTGTTTGTTCTCTTTTTATCATTTTAACATAAAAATCAGACAAATAACTTTTTTTTAATATAGCCAACGCGGCCAAGAACGCTAGCAACATCAAAACCAGGGCTGTGATTTTAATTTTTCTGTTGATTATAATCATTGAATTTATTTATCGCATTCAAGGTAACGCCTAACAAAACACCTACCATTTAATTATCATTATTCCATCATTACCGTTTTCAGTATCGCCGGCGCCGCCAGCGCCGATAATGACAGGAATATTGCTAGTAGGAGTAACCGGAATAATACCGTGATAATAGCCGCCCGAACCGCCGCCGCCGCCGCCGCAACCACCGCAACCGCAGGCGCTGCAGCCACAGGTGGAAATGCCGGTATCGGTTGTGCCTCTGCCGCCGCGACCATAAGGGAACCCTATGTTAATCGGCCCTAGCGCCGGCAGGCTGCCGCCGAAGCCACCAACTTGACTCGATTGATTAGCACCGTTTGGTCCGTTAAATCCGCCAAGACTACCGCCGCCAGCGCCACCGGAACCGCCGGCCCCTAAATATGTCCCTCGCTGTCCGCCGCTGCCGGTAATTATGCCATTAAAAGTCGTATTACCTCCGTTACCGCTATTTACGCAGGAAGAAGAAGCGATTCTGGCCCCGCCGCCGCCGCCGCCGATTGCCTCAATTTCTACCGCATATACATTCGCGGGGACAGCAAAAGTATAGGGGGAGATGGCTTGACTGACGGTCTGACTGCCTGGTGGCGCACCTTGTACGCAAGCGACATTAGTCATCAGGGTGGAGGTGGAATATCTCTTATAAATTGTACCGGCGTAACATTCAATCAGACCATTATAACAACAATTTGAAACCGCAACAGCAATGCCCTGACTACTGGAGGCCGTGGCCGGCCAACTAGTCGGTTTTGGATAAGCGGTAGTATAGCCCCAATCATTATTGGGCTGATATATATTTGATAGTACGGACATGTCAAAAGTAATCCGGTCTGGCGCACCGAATGAAGTGGTACCGCAAGATAAATAACGCGGCAAAGAGCAACTTGCCGGACAGGCGGCAGTATTGGTGATTGTACAAATTTTGGTCGCGCCGCAATTATCAATCCTGGTGCCGGTGCAGGTGTCGCCGCCGCAGGCGGCGGTGCAGCCAAAACAGGCGCCGCTGCCATCGTCCGCACAACTCGGGCCGCCGGTGGTTTTGGGTGTTGCACAAAGCGCCCGCAGATTGGACAAAACCGGCGTGGCGGCGCGATCTCTGGAGCGCAGTTCCGCCCGAAGTTCAAGATAACGGCCAATGCGAGCGGACGCGCTGGCGCTCGGGCTTGCAGGCAAATATTCAGTCCAGCCGGTAGCAGCCAGAGTGCTGGTTGAATCTGCCGCTCTTTGCCAAAGGCGGATATTTGTTCTACCGTTCGGTATTACCTCGTTCCAGGCAAACTCGCCCCAGCGCTGGCCGTTAAAACCGCTGTCAAAGATATCCGACCAATAACCGGAGCGGATAAGCATGGCCCGATTCAAGCCGGTCATATCGCTGTAGGTGTAGGGGAGGGCCGTATCGCTCGGATTTACTGAATAATTTCCCAACTGAACACCCGATTGATCAAAAACGGTCGCTGAACCGTTGGAGTAGTTGATCGCCCAAACTTGCCCGGCCGAATCACCGGCCGCGCCGATCGGGAAAATGCCACCGAGCAAAGAATAAATTGAGTAGCTGGTCATAGGACTCGCGGGGTTAGCAATTTTCAACACCTGGTTGCTATAATCCAGGGCCAGCCAGATACCGCCATTAATGTCCAGAGATACGCCCCGCGAGCGGCCGATACCGTTCGCCAGACCGACAAAATTATAATTTTGGACTGCACCGGTAGACTGAATTATTTTATACACGCCATTACAGGTGTTGGCCACCCAGACATCTTCGTTTAAATCTATGGTAATGCCATAGGGAATATAACCGGCATCACCGCAAGGCGTATTCGGTACCGGGTAGTTGGTGAGACTGCCGGAAGAAATATTATATTTCTGAACGCTGGCACCGCCGCGATTAGACACCCAAATATTATTATTGCTGTCAATCGCCAGGCCATACGGCGCGCCGCCCAAAGCTACGGTCTGTAAAATTGTGCAATCGGAATCATTGCTCGATATTTTAACCATATTGCCGTCACTATAGTTGGCCACCCAGACATCACCTAATTCTTCAATCGCCAGGCCGCGCGGCCCGCCTCCGACGGCACAGGTTTTAATGACATTTCCCTCAATGTCTAATTTAGTTATATTATTGGAAACCCTATTAGCCACCCAGACGTCGCCGGTTTCCGCGTTAACTGCCGTCCTTGAAGGATCGCTGCCAGTCGGATAAATACCAAGCACCGAACCCCTGGTTTCCCAAACACTGGTATCAAGTCCGGCGACGGTTTTGCGATAACCATCAAATGTGCGGATTTTTGAGATGCGATTTAAATTGGAATTAGCCACCCATAAATACGGTGTTGACATTGATTTATAGAGTTTTAAAAAACTGCCGGCAGGCGAGGGGCTGACTGAGTAAGGATTGTCGTTGGTGTCAAAAACCACTGAATTGTCAAATTTACCGCTGGTTAAATCAACCTCGGGAAAACCTTGGCAAGTCCAATCGCAAGTGTTAGCGCAGGCATCATTATTATTAATATTAGCATCATCACATTGCTCGGTTTTGCCTTCATTGTTCGGTGTTTGTGTCGTGCCGTCGCCGCAATAGCTGTTAACATTAAGAGTCCAAGTTTGGCTGGTAATCGCACCCCAACCATCATAGGCTTCAATTATCAGATTATAACTGCCGGAGATGGCGACAATTCCGGAAACCACGCCCGTGTTGATATCAATCAATAATCCGGTTGGAGGAGGTAAACCAAACTGATAATATACGGTATGACCATCAGCATCAGTCGCGTTTGCATCGTAGCTATATGGCATTCCAACCCGTATCTCCGTTAATGGCAGGGTCGTAAAAATCGGCGCATTATTAATCAGATTCATGTTTAAATTTGCGCTGCCCGATTGACCGAAACTGTCGGTAAAAGTGATTGTAAACGTCGGTAAAGAAACGGTCGACGGAACATTGGTAAGAGAGCCTATAATATTATAAGTTGTCTGATCAATTATTTGCCAAAAAAGACCCGCCGGCAGACCCAGGCTGGCGCTGTTGTTGGTTAGAGGGTAGTTATTTTCCGGGTCAACCGCTTTGATTACAATTGGCTTATCAATCAGATCATTTTTACCGACTATCAGATTCACTGCTGATGGCGTGATGGTAACAATCGGCGGTTGGTTTATGACTGACACTCGAAAATATTTTGTATCATCCCAGGTGGTTTTAAGCGGATCATCTTTCACGCTCACATTAAAATAATAAAAGCCCTGTTGACCGATAACCGGCGCGCGCACCTCCTTGATGTTCGCTTGGCTGGTGGTAGCGAGAATCGGCAAGCCGGTCCAACCGGCGGCACTCCAGGTGGCCGGACTGATAATATTGATTGACCAGAGCGAGAGCGACCCTAAATCAGAATCCGGATCAAAGGCTTTCACAAAATAGCTGAACGGTTTCCCGGTATAGCCGATAATGTTGATATATGAAGTGCCGCCCTCAATTACAGTACTGCCTGGCGGCACCTCAATCCGCGGCGGACGATTGGTGATGGTGCCGGTAAGCTCCGCACCGCTGATAATAGTAAGCGGATCAACCGAAGTGGTGGAAAGAGTGTAGGCGAATCCGTCCGCGGTGGCGCGATAGATATAGACTTCGCTGCCGGGCGGAGGAGCGGAAGCTATGGACAAATCATCCGGCAAGGTGCCGGCAAAACTGGAGCTTGAATCATCCCAGCAGGTTATCGGGTTAAAGTTCGCCGGGCAGGCGCCAAGCCGGTTAACCGGATCAATCGGCAAAGTTGTTTTGAGCTCTTTACCCAGAGTCTCCTGCCAGCTCGGCCAGACAGACAAAGTTTTGCGCGCCATATAGGAACCGGCGTAGATAGTCGGAAATTTTCCGTTTACATTTTTATATTTCTCTAATAGAGTTTCAATGTCGGCAATGTCCGCCAAGCGACGGGTATTGCGCACCACCTCTCCCTTGAGGCTGGTGCAAAAATCACCCGCCAGACACTCTCGGTCGTTGATGCAGGCGAGCGAGGGTGAGGCGAAACAAGCACCCTTGGTCTCAAGGTTCGTGTTAAAACGCCAGTGAGCTAAAATCTGGCCGAAAATATCCACGGTGGCGATTTCAGCCTCTTGATTATAGGAGATGATATAGATATTGGTATAAAGCTGTCCGGAGTCGTAATTGGCGGCGCCGACATAAACCGTTCGCCCGTCGCGCACCGCGCGATAACCGTCAACCATAACCTCCGAAGGCGAACCCTTGATCTTGATGTTTTCGTCGTACCACCGTGCGGGTGAATGATGTTTCGGGTTAGCCACCACGCGAAAAGCGATCGCGTCCGGCGACTTTTGCGCAGAAACAGAAGCGCGAAGCAAAAAACCCGAAACAAAAACCGCCAAAACGAATATAAAAAATATTCGCCAACAAAAAAATAGTTTTTTGATTATTGAAAATTGAAAATTCATTGAAAATTGAAAATTGCCACCGCCTTGGCGGGGTCCCGCCAGGGCGGGAAAAATTGAAAATTGAAAATTCAATTCTCGGGGCTTATGAATGATTCAAATGCTTTTTTTACAATATCTATGACGGAGTCGCTGACGCTGGCGTCGTGGTCGCCTCATTGCCGGCCGAATCATAGGCGCCAACCACGAAGTAATATGTAACGCCATTAGTCAGTCCGGTAATTGTTGCCTGGTTGGTGCTTTTATTAACCGCTTCGCGCGCGCCGTAACTGCCGGCCGCCGTGCCGTAATAAATATAGTAACCGGCCATATCGCCTGAATTGCCGAGGAGCCAGCTTAAATCTACCGCTCGGTCGGTGGAAGAGGCGGTAAAGCCGGCCGGTACGGGCGGCGGAGTCGTGTCGGTCGGCGTAACCTCCACCTCGGCTGACGGCTGGCTTTCCGCGTTGCTAGCTGAAAAAATCGCGGTCACGGCAAAATAATATTTCTTACCGGCCTTCAGACCGGACACCAGATAATTTGTAGCGGTGGTTTCTATCACCTCGGAATAAGTTTTGCTCGCACTGCCGTAATAAAGCTTATAGCTGGCGGCGCCGGCAACTGCCGGCCAACTGGCATAAACTCTGATGCCGTCATATTGATCGCTGACAGTCAGGTTCGCCTGGCCGGGCAGATCTTCACGCAAGAAAAACAATTCTTTCAAGGGTTGATTCGGCGTCGCTGGCGTTCCTCGCACTACCGGATTAACCAAAATTGCCGGCAAATCATTGGCGGTGCCGACTGTCTTTTTGTCGCGGCAGTAATAGAGTTCAAAATTCTGGTCCAGGCAAGTGGCGGTTTCTTGAGTACAATTGGCACCGGTGTCTTGCCACGGCCAAATCGCCGGATTAATTACCGGCGGCCAGGGATTTTCACAGACAAAGATATAAAGCGGCGCCTTGGCTGATTTTGATTTTCCGACCGAGCTGGGGGTGCTGATTAAATCAACCCCGATTGTCGCCTTAACTTTCAGGTAGGTTTTAGCGTCCTTTTTGTTTTGCGCCTCCACTATGACTTCTGCGGGAGTAATTGAGGGACTGGTGCTCGCGCCAAGACGCGCCACTGATTCATTTTCGCTTGTCCAATCCCAATTCCAGCTATAACCAGTAATCGGTACAATACTTCCACCGGCGGAACTTTTGGCATAGGCGTTAAATTGCTTGTCGCGATCAACAGTAGAGGCATCCAAAGAGTTATTCAGCCCATCGTCTGCCGTGTTGTTTTGGGTTGATTGGAACAGATAGCTCGTCGGCTCAATCGCAACATATTCCAGCCGGCAGATGCCGTCATCCGCTGGCGGCCCCGGGTCAATCGGTTTAGTGCGAAAACTCCAGATATAGCCCTGATAAGTGATGCCATTAAAATCTTCGCTTGAAAGGCTGTCCATGCCGACGCCTAGCCGGGACAAGACACCCTCGCTGGTGCTAGCCGTGGCGCTGTCATCGCCTTTGATAATGGCAAAATAATCCCGGTCCGCGTCCAGCACTGCCGATGGTGCAAAAGTGAGCACACCCTGGCCGGCGCTGTCGTTGTAGCCTTTAACCAGGCCGGTGATGGCACAGAAATTTCCCGGAAGCGCCAGGGCGGTTTCGGCAAAAATCCGGCTTAGATTAAACCAAAGCTTGCTGAAAAAATTATATTTTTTATAAAGACCGCCGATGAGATAGTTGGTGCCAGCCGGACACTGCTCGGTGCCGTAGTCGCCGACCACGATTACGTTGCCGCTGAAACTTTGAATATCCATCTCTTGGTCAAAGGTGGCGGTAATAAGCGGGTTACGGCAAACATCAATCTCTCCTGGCACCGGCTCCGTGCTAATGATGTCAGGCCGCACTTGGCAACAGGCGTCAATCAAACTGCAGCCATAAAGACTCGGGTCGCCGCAGTCAAGATCGCTCGTACAGCCGCAAGGCAATTCTGTGCCAGTCAGAAAGTCTTGAGCATTTGATCCGGGAACGGTTTGGCAGATACAGCTTGAGCCGCAATAAAGTCCTGGTCCGCAAATCGGGCTGGTCGGATCACAGCTGGGATTAGGAGTCAAGTCAGTCGTATACCAGGTGGTCGTGTTGGTGGTAGTGGCGCGATAAAGAATCGAGCCGGTGGTCCAAGTTGAAGTTGCTTGGGCGATGGAGTTGAAGGGTCCGTTTAATGTCGGCGCGTTACAAGGTCCATTTAATAAACTCACATCGTTACAAACGCCGTTAGGATAAGCGGGGTCGGTCAAATCGCAATAACGGGTGGCCGGCCCGGAGGTGCAGTTGCAAGCCGCGTCGCTCGCCGCCGCGTCAACTACGCCCCCAATTTCCACCCGACAGCCGGTGCACTGGCCATAAGTCGGCCCGCTGCCGCAGCCGCCCGGTTCGCAAGTGAGGCCGGCGCAACAGTCCTGCGCTTCAAAGCCCACGCGGCAACAACAACCGCAGGTGGAGCCGCCGGAAATACATTCGTTTTCAGTCGGACTGCCGGCCGTCAAATCGCAACTGGAGCCGCTCTCGCAGATCTTTCTGTCAACAACGCATTCGCCGGCTTGGCAATCAAGACCGCTTGAGCAGGAACTGCAGGTCTGGGGCGCGCCGATAGCGCCGACTGTGCACCAGCCGTTGGGATCGCGGTAGCTGCCCAGGGGGCAAGAAGTATTGCCAATATTAATTTGCCAGAGTCCGGACCCGGCGACATTACGGCACTCTGCCGTATAGCCGGCCACCAAAGTCGTATCGGTCTGATCGCAGCTTGAGCCGGCGAGTTTGCACTGATTGATTGACGAATCATAAACACAGCCGCTCCAGCAACCCGGCAAGGTATTGCAATAAGTATCGCCGCAACTGCCGGTCACGGCGTTGGTTGATGATTGGCACTGGCCGGGCGAATTCGGACAGGCGCCGGCCGCCGAGCAGGCGGCGCCGCCGGAATAGCCGGCGCAGGTGGCCGGCGTGGTGGTGGAAACGGCGGTAGTAAAAGTCCAGGCAAAAGTGCAGGCGGCTAAAGTACCCTCGCCGCAGGAGCCGGCGGTACGGCAAATACCATCAAAAGTGCCGCCGCCGCAACACTCTTCCCCGCTCTCGCAATCGCTTACCGCCGCACACTTGCCCACCGTAAAATTCAAACTGTTACTTAAGTTGCCGCCGCTATCAACCGCTCGGAAGGGACCGGTTTCGGCGCCAGCCGGCACCGCGCTGGTAACCAGTTGGTTTGCCCAGCCGGAAACCAAGCCTGGCTGATTATTATAAAATCTGGCCGTGCCGGCGGTTGAACCAAAATAATCGCCAATTGCCTCCACCTGCTGACCAACCGGCCCGTTATGAGGCACTAAAGCGCAAAGTCCCGGACCGGGTGGACCGGTCGTTACAGAAAAATCAACTAAATTGCTTTGGCGTAACAGTTTATTGGTAACCGAAACTTGCCAAACGGCCAGTGATACGCCAATCGGCACCTTAACTATAATATAACGGTCGCGCCACCAACTATTCTGGCAGGCGGGCGGAAAATCAATGTCCGCGTCAATCGTGGCGCCGCCGTTTTCAAACACCACCCGGCTCGCGCCTGTCTGATAATCTTTAAAATTACGCCCGTAAATCGTTACATATTGGCCGATTGGGCCCTCGGCCGGGTCAAGATAATCAATTAGCGGATCGTTGTTCGGGTCGGACGCTATAGTAAAATTTAAAACATTTGAACTCTCGCCAGCGGCGCTTACAAAAACAGTATTCCCGCCCGCGCGGATGTTTGGAATAGCTGCGACCGCGGATAAAGCAGATAAGAAATTTACGTTGTCGGCGCTGGTGGAGGCGGCGGCGCTGCCAAAAAGCACGTCGCGTCCGGCGCCGTTAAAATTATTGCCCTGCAAAGTAAAACTCGCGTTGAAGGCGCCGGAGGCAGGATTGGCTAAACAGAGCCCGGGCCGGACCGTAGAATTGATTATAAAATCATCTACCGCCGGCCCGCGCGTATCATCAGTTTCGTCCTGCTGTCCGTCCGCGCGCGCCACCCGCACCGCGCTTAACAGGGCGGTGCCGGCCGGCACCACCACGATAATCTGCGTTTCAGACCAGTTGCTGGTGCAGGCCGGATTTACTGTGTTCGGAAATTGCGCCAGCACGGTGGTAGAGCCGGTTATGTCGGAAAAATAAACCGAACCGGTAGTGGTGCCGAAATAACGACCGCCGATAGTGACAAAATTACCGACCGCGCCATCTAGGGGGTTTAGCCATTGAATCACCGGCGCGCCTTCGCAGGTACAACTACCCGTATCGCACTCAAGATAAGCCGAACACATAGTAGGATCGGGTTCGCACGCGGCAGTTGAAGTGTCGGCATCGCAAGGATCCCCTACCCCGCCGGTTGGCTGGCAGAGACAGGCGCTGTCGCAATAAAAACTTGTCGGGCAGTTCTGGATCGGCGAACAGCTTGGTCCCGGGTCGCTGTCGCAAGAAATCGGCGCCGGACCAGGACCCGGACCCGGCCCGGGTATGCTGCCGGGAGGGATTGAGCCTGTACTTGGAGCGCCGGTGGCGGAAAGCAAACTGCTTAAAATAAAGGTTACGATACCCCAGGCTGAAAGAATAATCAACAAACCGATGCCGGCGCTGATCAAAAGTTTTTTCGCCTTCTCCACCCTGCTCGCGTCCCCGGCCGAGGTCAGCCATAAAAATCCGCCATAAAGCACCAACCCGATAGCGATGATGCCCAAAAACCCGAGCGCCACCCGGATAATCTTGGCAACGGTAACTCTGGGATCCTGCGCTCCCAAACCAAGCGCATTTTGAATCACCGTTTGTTGGCCGCTGCCGCCAAAGGGCTGAACCTGGGCCAAAGCGAAATGAGCCAAGCTGAAAAACAACAACCAAACACTAATAGTAATAAAAACTATTTTTGCTGTCTTTGATGTTTTGATGCCTTTAACAATCATTTAGGTTTTAGGTTTTAGGTACTAGGTTTTAGGTTTTTAAGAAGAGCCGTTATGCCCCTCCTCTAAAACCTAGCACCTATAACCTAGAACCTAGTATTTACGGGCAACTCACCGTTCCCCAGTTGGTATTAGGAATAGCCGAGCCATTGCAACAGGAAGGATTGGTTATCCGATCAACCGGACAGGAAAGACCGCCGCAGGGTTTGTAGCAATTTTGGTAAATATCCTTGATGCCTGACTTAAATTGCGGGCTGTAGTTCTCGGTTTCCGCGAATGGATCGTGATTGATGATCGCGGTGGTACCGCCGCCAACATTGGCTTTGGTCGGCCAAAAGGAGGTGGCATTTATTAATGTTACATTCGTATTATTGATGCTCGCGGACATCAAGAAACGGTTGAAAGTTGCCTCAACCGGCGCTTCCAAACTGACACCGGTCTGACCGACGCTCGGACTTACTGAACTGATCACCGGCGCTTCAAGCTCAATCTTATCGTTGGTATTAAACTGCCAGGCATAGTCGTCGGTCGGTGAAAATTCCGAGCTGCCGTTGGCGTTGCCATCCAAAGAATTATCCGCCATATCAACCACGCCGTCGTAGGGAAATGGCACCGGATCGCTGCCGGCGCGTATATATGGTTCAAGCAAACTATTCGCCGGCAAACAATAAATCGTCTCGCCGCAAGAATTCACACCGCAGGGATCATCAGTAATAAATTCCACGGTGCGATACTGATTGGAAATATAAAAAGTGCCGTTCACCGGAATGCCGGAGACCACGTCATTTACGACAATGTTGGTAAAGCCGGGGAAAACGCCGCTGGCCGAAATTGGGTCTACTGCCTCGCTGAAATTTATCTGTACCACCACATTGCGCGGTTCGGTTGCTCCGGCGAGTGGGATTACGCTACTAACTTGCGGGGGCGTCAGATCAACCACAGTGCTGACTTCAAAGTTCCAGCTGTAGCCGAGACCGCTGCCTAAACTGCCGAAAGCCGCCCTGCCGTTGGCTTTTCTGATATTTTTTCCAAGACCCACGCTATGCCAAATATTTTCCGATGGGCTTCCGAGCAGCGCCAGCGGTTTGAAGACGAAAGTTTTTGAGCCGGAGGCAACCATGGCGCGCACCTCGGTTATTTTCGGTCCGGATTCGCCATCCGCTGTTTTGAACAGCCAGACATTGGCCGCATTTATCCGGTCGCAGGTCGCCGGATCGGCCGGATTGGTGCAGTCGCCAAGAATTGTGGTGCCGTTAGTATCGCTTATTAAATCGTCTGCTCTGACCGCTTCTTTAAAAGTTACGGCAATCTTGGTGTTGCGCGGAATATCGGTCGCGTTTCGCGTCGGATAATGAGATTCAATGATGCCATTCCCCAGGGCGGTCAAGCCGCCACCGGCGCCGCCCGGCGCACCGCCTCCAAGCCCGCCGCTACCGCTTGCGCCAAGCAAAGCATTAATAATAAAGGTGGCGATGCCGAAAGAAGCGAGAATGATGGCCAGACCGATAACCGCGTTTTTTAAAACCCGCTTGGCATCTTCAATTTTCTGCTCATTGCCTTCGGAGGTCATCCAAAGAAAACCGCCATAAAGAATCAGGCTGACCGCTAAGATTCCCAGAAAACCAAGCGCGACGCGAATTATTTTAGCGATAGTAACGCGCGGATCCTGTTCACCCAGACCGAGTGCGTCGCGGATTACTGATTTTTGGCCGCCGAAAGGATCAACTTGAGCTAGGGCCGGCGCGGCCACAAAAAAAATAGCCACGGAAAAAATGGCTAAGCAAAAAAATAATAACTTCCTTGATTGTTTCATTTTTTGCATGGGAAAATGAAGAAGGTTCTAGGTTTTAGGTGTCAGGTTTTAAGCAAACAACAAAAAAGTTTTCTCCCTAAAACCTAGCACCTAAAACCTAAAAACTAATTTTGACTAATCCACAACTAGGTAGTATTATTATAACATAAAAATCAAATAAAACACAAAATTGCAGGCCAAAAACTATGACCATCAAACAAATCATCAATAAGGTCAAGGAAAACGAGCCCAAAGCCGACACCGAGCTCTTGGAGCTGGCTTTTGAGTTTGCCCGCAAAGCCCACCAAGGCCAGAAACGCCGTTCGGGCGAAGATTATCTGCAACATTCATTGAACACCGCCTTTACGCTGGCGCAAATCAAAGCGGACCTGAATATGATTATTGCCGGACTGTTGCATGACGTGCCGGAAGACGCCGAGGTCACCTTGGAAGAGATTAAAAAAAATTTCGGCGAGGATGTAGCCATGCTGGTTGAGGGCATCACCAAGTTATCCAAAATCAAATACCGCGGCGTGGAGCGCTATGCCGAAAGCTTGCGCAAGATGTTTATGTCCATGGCTAAAGACTTGCGCGTTATCTTGATTAAATTCGCCGACCGCCTGCATAATCTGAAAACTCTGGAAGCGCTTTCGCCGGAAAAACAAAAAAGGATTGCCCAGGAAACTTTGGAAATTTACGCGCCGGTCGCCGGCCTGTTGGGCGTCTGGCGGCTGAAATGGCAGATGGAAGACCTCTGTTTTAAATATCTTTATCCGGAGGAATTCAAAAAATTGCAATATAAATACGAAGTGGAACAAAAAGCGGAACGCAACCAATATATTCAAAAGATAAAAAATATTTTGGATCAGAAATTAGATGAAGCGGACGTTGAACATGAAATTACCGGACGCTTCAAGCATCTCTATTCTATCTGGCAAAAGATGCAAAAAAAAGACCGGCGGTTTGATGAAATTCAAGATGTTTTTGCCTTGCGTATCATCGTTAATTCAATTGAAGATTGCTACAAAACCCTCGGCATCATCCACACTCTTTGGAAGCCGAAAACCAATCGCTTTAAAGATTACATCGGCGTGCCCAAGCCGAACGGCTACCGAAGCCTGCACACCACCGTCTTCGGCATTGACGGCAAGCCGACCGAATTTCAAATTCGCACGCGCGAAATGAATGAAGAGGCGCTCTATGGCGTGGCGGCGCATATTTATTACAAAATGAAAAACACCGAAAAGGAAACTGTGCGCCAGCCTCGCTGGGTCAAAGAAATTCTTGAACTGCAACGCAACCTGGAAGACACCTCGGACTTTATCAAGCAGGTTAAGCTGGAAGTTTTTCGAGATCGCATTTTCGTTTTCACTCCCAAGGGCGATGTCTATGATCTGCCTGAAGGCTCAACGCCGGTTGATTTTGCCTACGCGGTGCACACCGACATCGGCAACCAATGCAGCGGCGCGCTGATCAATGACCGCATCGCCTCGCTGGACGCCGAACTGAAAAGCGGCGACCTATGCGAAATCCTCATAGAAAAAGGCCGCAAATCGCCGAACCGCGATTGGCTGAAATTTGTAAAAACCAGCCGCGCGCGCGATAAAATCAAAGCGCTCACCAAACGCTCGCCCCTGGAACAGATCAGGCGTTTCATTCCGGGAATAAAGAATTAGGTGTTAGGTGTTAGGTGTTTATTAAACATACAAAAAAAGAAACTTCAAAATGAAGTTTCTTTTTTTATTTGTAAGCTATAAACTAAAAGCTATAAGCTACCAGCTAAAACCTTCTTCACTATCTCCCCTACCCGCTTGCCGTCGGCCTTGCCTTTGAGTCGCGCCATCGCCTGGCCCATAGTTCGGCCAAAATCAGCCGCACCCGCGACCATAATTTCTTTCACCACGGCTTCAATTTCCTGATCGCTCGCCTGCTCCGGCAAATACTTTTTAAGCAGTTCTATTTCTGTCTGTTCTTTAGCCGCCAATTCCGGACGGTTGCCGGCGGTATAAGCCTCAACCGAATCCTGGCGCTTTTTAATCTCCGAAGCGATCACTTCCATCACCTGCTCGTCAGCCAACACCACTTCCGTACCCTGTCGCAAGGCGATTGTTTTATTCTTCAGGGCGGCATTAAGCAGACGCAGGGTAGAAAGCGTTGCTTCATTTCTGTCGCGCATCGCCTGCTTGAGATCGGCGCTAATTTGTTCCTGCAGATTATTCATATTGATTTCCTAAAAACCTAACACCTAGAACCTAAAACCTGTTCCCCTACCATCTCTTCCTGGTTTCTTCTTTCAGCTTGCCGATTTTTTTCAGATATTCGGCCTTGCTTCTTAACTTTCTCGCGACGAGCGCGCTTTCTTTCTGCCGGTTGCGGCTTTTTTTCGCCTCGCGATGCTGCAATTTACGCGCTTTAAAAAGATTGCCGGACTGCTGCAACCGCTTATTAAAACGGCGCAAAAAACTCTCAAAGCTTTCGTCTTTTTTTCTTTTGGACTCTACCACAATTCCACCTCGCTTTCTTAAATCCCTACGAATTACGAATAGGAGCCGAATATACAAATAAAAGTTAATCTGATTCGTATATTCGTAATAAATTCGTAATTCGTAGGTTATTTAATATTTAATCTCTTCTCTAATTCTACCTTGATTTTAGTAAAATCCACCACTTCTTGCACGCCCGATTCCATATCGCGGATGAGCGCCGTGCCGTCCTGCAGCTCCTTTTGTCCTAAAATCAAAGTAAATTTTACATTCAATTTGTTGGCTTCTTCCAGCTGCCCCTTCAAACTTTCTTTAGTAAAAGCCTGCGCCACTTTAAGGCCATGCCGGCGCAATTCCTCAAATAATTTGATTGCTCTGCGGCGCGGCGCCTCGCCGAGCTGGGCGAGGAACACTTCGGGCGCGTCTTCTTCTTTCAAGGGGATATTTTTTTCTTTGATCTTGCCGATTGCGCGCTCAATGCCAATGCCGAAACCGCAAGCCGGCGTCGGACGGCCGCCCATAAACTCCACCAAATTATCATAGCGCCCGCCGCCGCCGAGCGAATTCTGGCGGCCCTCATTGTCGCCCATGAGCGATATTTCAAATACCGTGCGCGTATAATAATCCAGACCGCGCACCAGATGCGGCGCCAAGTTGTAATTCACGCCGGCCTCATCCAGATACTCAACCACCTTGAAAAAGTGATCACGGCAGGCCTCGTCAAGCGAATCAACAAGCTGCGGCGCTTCGGCTCGCAGCTCCATGCACTTCTCTTCTTTGCAATCCAGGAGCCGCAGCGGATTTTTGGTCATACGCTTGCGGCAATCGGGGCAGAGCTTGGCGGCTCTGCCTTTTTCCCGATAATATTTGACCAGCTTAACCAGATACTCCTTGCGGCACTCTTTGCAGCCGATGCTGTTTACCTGAATCACCACCTCAATTTGCAGCTCGCGAAAAAAATTATAGGCAATCAAAATCAGCTGCGCGTCGGCTGCCGGACCGGCCTCGCCGAACATCTCCAGGTCGTATTGCGTGTGTTGGCGATAGCGGCCGGCCTGCGGCTTGTCGTGGCGAAAAACCGGACCCCAAAAAAACATCTTTACCGGCTGGGGCAGATTGAACATGCCGTGTTCAATGTAGGCCCGCACCAAGCCGGGCGTGGCTTCCGGACGAACCGCCACCTTATCACCGCCCTTATCAACAAAATTGTACATCTCCTTGGTGACGATATCCGAAGTTTTGCCGCTGGAACGTTCATAAAGTTCCTGTTTTTCCAAAATCGGCGTATCAATCCGCTTAAAACCGTAGGCGCGCGCCAAATCGGCGGCTTTTTTAAAAACCAAATCCCAATAACGATATTCGTCAAACAACACGTCTTTCATCCCGCGCAGACGGGCGAAAGTCTTTGCTCTTTTCCCGCCAAGCTGGGATTCCGGCTCCACTACCGACACTGCTCTTCTGTTAAAAAATTTCTTTACCATATGTCTTTCATTTCTTATTGGTTGGTTCATCAACCTACTATGTATTAATACCTACGTTTATCTCGAATAACTATCACCGCCGTTGGCGGGATCCCGCCTTCAATATTTATACTAAAGTGGCGGGACGAATTGTCTCGAATGTTCACGAATAGAGCTTCCATTCGCTGCCATTCGTCTTTAATTCGTTCTGATTCGCGATCAATTAAAGCTATACTGCTGGTCACCGAACAGATTGACCCGATTAAAAGGCCAGCCGCGAAGCATAACCTTGCCGATGAGAAAACTTTTATTGACCGGCCCGAAGCTGCGCGAATCTTTGGAAGAATTTCGGTTGTCGCCCAAAACAAAAAACTCATCTTTACCGAGCGTGATAAGCTCTTCGCTCAAGCTGTAGGTTTTCATCCCGTCTGCCAGGTAGGGCTCGGGCAACAACGAGCCGTTCGGCTTCTCCTGATTGTAAATATAAATTTCACCGTTCTTAAGCTGCACCTTTTCGTCCGGCAAGCCGATTACCCGCTTAATGAAATACTCCTGCGGATCTTTGGGATAGCGAAAAACCACGATATCACCGCGCTTTGGCGTCTCAAAACGATAACTTATTTCATTGATAATCAGATATTCGCTGTCAAAAAAATTCGGCTCCATTGAGGCGCCTTTAACGTAAAACGGCTGAATCAAAAAATATCTGATCGGAATGATAATCACCAGCGCGATGACTACCATCTTAATCAGCTCAAAAACGTATAAGAAAAAATTACGAATCATAGTTCGGCTACGCTCACTACAAGTCTAAAACGAAAATGCGTGAACATAAATAAATAATTTGTTAGATATCTCGTCTTGAGTTTATCGAAGGAATCATACAGCTCCTTTATTCAGCAAAAATTGCGAAAAATTTTACCAAACAATTAAAAGGCTTAAATTGCCCGCCTAATAGCGAGTAAAGCCCGAATTTATAATAAAAAATCTTACTTAACTAGATTTAACTATAACAATTTATTAAAATTTAATCAAGTGCGCGCGCAAGCTTGAAATATCCGGCAAATAGATATATGATAGCAAAAGGACACGGGCTGCCCTGTTTTTATTTATCTTTAAAGGCGCTCGTGTTATGCTAAAGCTATGCCCCGCTTGAAAATAAAGATTTTTTAATGCTTGCTTTATATAAAAAATTTATCATAAATCGCCTAAAAACAATTTAAATATTTAATTTTCTGCGGGGTATGCCGATTGTCAAAGGTTCAAACGAAAAATTAAACGATATTATTTATTCGGAGACTGCCGAAAGGACGACGCCGAATGATTTTCCGCGCCTTAAGAGAGCTTTGAAAGTTTTGGCGCTGGTAATTTTAATGGCGGTCGGCGGCCTGGCCGTCTCGGCCGGCTGGCCGGTAAAAACCGCCGCCCCGATAGAAAATACCACCGACCAGCCTGCCGGCTCTTGGTCTTGGTTTTCCAATTTTTCTTTAGTCGGCCAGCTTCGCCAGCTGGCACAAAGCTCGGGCGAAAAACTCAAAGGCGAGAATCGCGACCGCATCAACATCCTGTTACTTGGCATCAGCGGCAAAGACCACGATGGCGGACTTTTGACCGATACTATTATGCTTGCCAGCCTTCGGCCATCCACCAAAGAAGTCGCCTTTGTTTCAATTCCCCGCGACCTCTCGGTGCCGATTGAGGGCATGGGCTGGCGGAAAATCAACAGCGTCAATGCCTACGCCGAAAAAGATAATCCCGGTTCAGGCGGCCCGGCAGTCAGCCAGGCGATCGGTCATTTGTTGAATATGCCAATTGACTATTATCTGACCGTTGACTTCACCGGCTTTATAAAAATCATTGATGAGCTCGGAGGCCTGCGAGTTTATGTGGATAATACCCTTGATGATTATAGCTATCCGATCCTGGGGCGGGAGGATGATCCTGATTACTACTCCCGTTGGGAGTATCTGCATGTGGACGCCGGCTGGCAGCAGATGGATGGCGCGCTGGCCCTGAAATTCGCCCGTTCGCGCCATGGGGTCGGCAACGAGGGCTCGGACTTCGCCCGTTCGCATCGCCAACAAAAAATTCTGGAGGCGGCCAAAAATCAGCTTTTATCATTGAACGTGCTTTTTAAACCGAAACTGATTGCCAGCATGGTTGAGGCCTATCGCGACCATCTCTCCACCAGTCTTTCGGTCATGGAAATGGCCAAACTGTGGAGTATGTTCAAAGACGTCAAGTCCGAACAGATTATCAATAAGGTACTGGACAACAGTCCGAATGGCTTATTGGTTGATGTCACCGGCGAAGACGGCGCTTATCTGTTGACGCCGAAGAGCGGCGATTTTTCACAGATTGAGTACATGGTAAAAAATATTTTTAACTCCGCCCCGCCGGAGGCCAAACAAAAAATCACTAAAGAAGAAGCGGCGATTGAGGTGCGCAACGGCACCTGGATCAATGGCCTGGCCAACAAAGCCGCTATGGATTTGGAAAAATACGGTTTTACCGTACTTTATACCGGCAACTCCAGCCAGCGCAATTTTCAAAAATCAGTAATTTATGATCTGACCAGCGGCGGCAAGCCGGAGTCGCTCGCGCTCTTGAAAGAAAAGACCGGGGCTAATGTCGCCTATGGCCTGCCCGATTGGCTTAAGGCGGATATCAGCCGCGCCTCCAGCACCAGAAATAAAACTAAACAATTGGATTTTGTTTTAATCTTGGGGGAAGAGGCGAACGTACAAAAATAATTTTCAATTTCTAATTTTCAATTTTCAATAAATTTTCAATGATTTAATTTTCAATTATTCAATTGATAATTGTAAATTCAATGAAAATTGATAATTGAAAATTGTAAATTTGAGACCGTTGATTAATTCAACGGGCTCATCCTGAACGAAGTGAAGGATCCCTTAACGTTGTTTAAGAGATCCCTCGCTATCACTCGGGATGAGAGTGTTTCATAATTATTCAACACTCTCAATTTATTAACTTGCAATAAATGAAAGAGACAAAAAATCTGCCTTTAATTGTAATATTTGGCAGAACCAATGTCGGCAAATCAACCCTGTTCAACTGCCTGACCGAATCGCGCCAAGCCCTCACCTCGGACGTGGAAGGCACCACGCGGGACGCCAACCGTTCAACCGTCAACTGGCGGGAAGCGAGTTTTGAGCTGTGCGATACCGGCGGCATCGTTGACTTGAGACACTTTGCCCAGCAGGCAAAAAAAATCAGCTTGCGCGCAAGCAGCGGAAAAGAAATACAACTCAAGGTTGAAGACCAGGCGCGTCTTTTGTTGCGCCAAGCCGACCTGATTTTATTTCTGGTTGACAACAAGAGCGGTCTCACGCGCGAAGACCGGCTGATGGTCGACGCCTTGAGAAAAATTTTGCCGGAAAAAATGGACGATGTTTTGCTGATTGCCAACAAAGTTGACAGCCGTGCGCAGGCCGCGCGCGCCGCCGAATTTTCCCGTCTTGGCTTGGGCGAACCGATTCTTATCTCCGCAGCGAGCGGAGCCGGCACGGGAGATATGCTGGATCTTGTCTTGGATAAATTACCGAAAGCAAAAAAACCCTCCTTCGCCAAGGCTACGGAGGGCGAGCCCTCCTACGCTTCCTCCGCCGCTGAAGCTTTGGAGGACAAGTCGGAGGACAAAAAGGCTACGGAGGGCGAGAAAAATGAAGAGATAAAAATTTTGATAGTCGGCAAACCCAATGTCGGCAAGTCAAGTTTATTAAACAGCATCTTGGGCGAAGAACGGATGATTGTCTCCCCAGTTCCCCACACCACCCGCGAACCGCAAGATACGCTACTGGAATATGAAGGCAAGACTTTCCGCCTGGTGGATACTGCCGGCATCAGCCGCGCCGGCCAGCAAAAAGCCTTTAAAGATAAAATTTCCGATAAGCTGATAAAATTCGGCATCGCCAAAACACTTACTCGCCTGCGTGAAGTTGATCTGGCAATCATGGTGCTGGATGCCAGCGCTCCGCTGACGCATCAGGACGCCCACATCGCCGAAGAAATCGTCTCGGCCGGCAAAGGACTCTTAATCGTCGCCAACAAATGGGATCTGATTAAAGAAAAAGATACAAAAAAATTTTCCAGCCTCATCTACGGCAAACTGCCCTTCACCGCCTGGGCGCCAATCCAGTTCACCTCCGCGCTGACCGGTGCGAAAGTAAAAAATATCCTTGATTTGGCGCTCACCATCAATGAGGAACGGAGAAGGAGTTTGACAGATAAGGAAGCGGATAATTTTTTAAAGATGGTGGTTAAAGTTCACCGGCCTTCCAAGGGTCGTGGCGTCAAATATCCCCGCCTCTATGATTTCAAGCAGATTGCCATCCGCCCGCCCCGCTTCTCCGTTCGCATCGGCTCCAAAGAAGACCTGCACTTCTCCTATATCCGCTTTATGATGAACCGCCTGCGCGATAAATACGGCTTTCAGGGCACGCCGATTATTATTGAGGTGGAGAAGAATAAGAGAGTGCATGGGTCACATCAGTAAATTTCCAATGCCAAAACCAAAAGAAATTTAAATCCCAATTACAAAATCCCAATGTCAAACAAAATCCCAAATCAAAATAGCTTGAAAAATTATGGTATTTTTTGAAATTGAGATTTGGAGCTTTATTGTCACCGCGGAGCGGGATCCCGTTTGCGGGAGATATTGGAGCTTGGATATTGAGATTTAAATTGTTATTATATAATTTATTTTATACAATAAACATATGCATCTAATAGTCGGTCTCGGCAATCCCGGCCAAAAATATAACAACACCCGCCACAACGTCGGTTTTATGGCGCTGGATTTGCTGACAATAAAATTGGGTTTAGCTTGGCGGGAATCAACCAAACTCAAAGCCGCGCTGGCCAAAAGCGCTGAATATATTTTAGCCAAACCGATAACCTTCATGAATCGATCCGGCTTCGCAGTTTCGGCTCTGCTAAAATTTTATAAGCTCACCCCTTCCGACCTGATCGTGATTCACGACGATCTGGATATTGATTTTGGCAAGTGGAAACTTTCCTCCGACTCGCGCGCCGCCGGGCATAACGGCATCCAATCAATTATTGACCAGCTTGGCAGCAAGAAATTCTCGCGTTATCGTCTTGGCATCCGCGCGGGAGCTAACCGAGTCACCGATGCGGAAAAATTTGTATTGGAAAAATTCAGTCCGGAGGAAACAAAAGAATTGCCGAACATCTTAGAAAAAATAACCGCTGAATTATTAAATTAAAAAAATAAGCCCCTCGGTTAGGAGGGGCTTATTTTCGTAGTTTGCAGGGTTTTGCCTAGAAGCTAGAGGATAACCTCTTAAGCATTCCAATAAATCAAAGGAGGGAAGATTTGCCGGAGTGCGAACTCTAGGCAAAACCCCAAAAACTACGTCGGTAAAAATTTGTTTAAAATTCCCGTTTACGGATAATTTACTACTTACCAAAAGGGATGAAAATTAAATAAATGGACAAGGAGGAAAACCATTTACCTGATTACACCCTTTAGTAAGTAGTAAGCTAACCGCAAATTTAGGGTCTGTCGCCGGATGCTCTTTCAGATATAAATTTTCAGATTTCGAGAAAATTTTGCAGAAAATTTTTGAGAGAATATGTGTATATTATTGAAAAAATTTTATGAAAAATTTGCCGAAATATGAGAATTTATGGCGAAAATGGCATTCGGTGATAGACCCCTTTAAGCGGATAGGTCAACTTATCACGAAGTTATCCGATTGTCAACCCCGTAACTTAATTCCGATAATATTCTAAAATCACCATATTAAGACGAAGTCGCTCCGCTTTTATTTAGGTGATTTATAATCAGTACTAATACATAAGTTACGGGGTCAAGGATCCGTCAGACTAATTATTTTGCCTTATGGCTAATCAACAACAAGACTTGAAACACTGGCTGGCGCTCGGCCGTTTCAGCAAATTCGGACCGGCGCGGCTCGGCAAATTACTGGTTTATTTCGGCTCGCCGGCAGCAATCTTAACAGCCGCTCACAGCGAACTCATCAAGGCCGGGATTGAGCAAGGTCTGGCGGATGAATTTACCGTAATGCGCGCAAGCTTAAACCCGGACCAACTGCTGGCGGAACTGGAGCGTGAACAGATTAAAGTGCTTTTGTTAACGGACCGGGCTTATCCGCAAAACCTCAAGGAAATCCACGGCGCGCCGCAACTTCTATATTATAAAGGCAAATTATCGGCGCCGGAGGAAATCAATCTCGCGGTAGTTGGCGCCAGAAAGTTCAGCGCCTACGGCCGGCAGGTAACAGAAAGCCTGGTTTTTGAACTGGCCAAAGCCGGACTGACTATCGTCAGCGGCCTGGCCTTGGGGATTGACTCTTTAGCCCACTTGACCGCGCTCGCCGCGGGCGGGCGGACGGTGGCCGTGCTTGGCAGCGGCCTGGATCGGCAAAGCATCTACCCCTCCTCTAACCGCTATTTGGCCGACAAAATTATCGCCGCGGACGGCCTGATTCTCTCTGAATTTCCGCTCGGCACCCAGCCCTTGAAGCACAATTTTCCGCAACGAAACCGCCTGATCTCCGGGCTCTCGGTTGGCACGCTGGTAATTGAGGCGAGCGAAAAATCCGGCTCGCTCATCACCGCCAAATTCGCGCTGGAGCAAAATCGCGAAGTCTTGGCGGTGCCTGGCTCCATCTACAGCCCAACCTCAACCGGCGCCAATCAGCTGATTAAACAAGGCGCAGCCGTCGTCACCAAAGCCGAGGACGTCCTTAATGCCCTTGACTTATCAGTAATTACTAATTATACTCAAAAAGAAAAATTAATTCCTCAAAGCGAGGTGGAAGGCACTATCCTTCCTTTTTTAAGTCGTGAAGCAGTTCATATAGACCAGCTGGTCAGACAGTCAGGGCTGACAGCCGCTGAAGTTTCCAGCGAGCTGGTGCTTATGGAAATGCGCGGGGTAATAAAAAACTTGGGAGGAATGATGTATGTTTTGGCGCGGTAGCGCCAATGTTAAATTTTTCCCGCCACAGCGGGACCCCGCCAAGGCGGTGGCAATTTTCAATCAATTTTCAATTTTCCAATTTTTAATTAATTCAACCTGCCTGCCCTGCCTGCCGGTAGGCAGGGCAGGCAGGAATTCAATCATTAAAAATTTAATTAAAATTTAAAATTCTCACCGCTTAGCGGGATCCCGCCCTCAATAAATTTAATATATGTGGCGGGAAAAATTTAAAATTATTCTATGAACTTAATCATTGTTGAATCACCAACCAAGGCCAAGACTATCACAAAATTTGTTGGTAAAGATTTTGTTGTGGAATCGTCTTTCGGCCATATCCGCGATTTGCCAAAAAGCAGCCTCGGGGTTGATACCCAAAATAACTTTGAACCAAAGTATATCATTCCAACCAAGGCGCGCAAAACAGTAACCAATCTGAAAAAATTGGCCGCCAAGGCGGATAAGATAATTCTTGCTTCCGACGAAGACCGCGAAGGAGAGGCGATTTCGTGGCACCTTGCCCAGGCCTTGGGCCTGGGAAGCTCCAATTTCCAAATCCCAATATCCAATAAAAAAACAAATTCGAAATCAAAAAAAAGCAAAAAATCTAATCCGCCGGCTGGCGGACAAAAAATTGAAAGAATTGTTTTTCATGAAATTACCAAAGAGGCGATTCAACACGCTTTAGAGCACCCGCGCGACCTTAATATGAATCTGGTTAACGCGCAACAAGCGCGCCGAGTGTTGGACCGTTTAGTCGGTTACGAGCTATCGCCCTTCTTGTGGAAAAAGGTAGCTAAGGGCCTGTCGGCCGGCCGCGTGCAGTCGGTCGCCGTGCGCCTGGTTGTGGAGCGCGAACGGGAGATTCAAAAATTCAAACCGGATGAATACTGGGATATTTCCGCCGAACTTGAAAATAAAACTAAAGAAAAAATAGTCGCCAGACTATATAAAGAGAACGATAAAACCCTGGACAAATTCGCAATCAAAAATGACGCCGAGGCGCAAAATATTCTTAAAGCGCTAGAAGGCGCAACCTATGAAGTCGCCAACGTTGAACAGCATGACGGTAAAAAAAGCGTTCCCTCGCCCTTCACCACCTCAACATTGCAGCAGGCCGCCAACCGCATGCTCGGCATGAGCGCTAAGCAGACTATGACCATCGCGCAAAAACTTTATGAATTCGGTTTCATCACCTACATGCGTACCGATTCATTTAATTTATCTGACAAATTTTTAACCGAAGCGAAAAGCTACCTGACGGTAAATGTGGGCAAAGAATATGCTTTGACCGAACCGCGCAAGTTCAAAACTAAATCCAAGGGAGCGCAGGAGGCGCACGAGGCGATCCGCCCGACCGAGGCTGCCAACACGCCGGAAATGCTAGCGGACAAGCTGGATGGCGGACAGCTACGTTTATACAAATTAATCTGGCAACGTTCTTTGGCAACGCAGATGCCGGAGGCGATAATTTCCAATACTACGATTGATATTGATGCAAAGGACACGATTTATCAATTCCGTACCACCGGTCAGGTTTTAAAATTCCCGGGCTACTTGAAAATCTATCCGGAAAAGACGCAAGATGTTGAACTGCCGCAAGTCGCGACTGGCGAATCGCTCAATCTTCTAAAGCTGGAAAAAACCCAACATTTTACCAAGCCACCCGCGCGCTACTCCGACGCCGGCTTAGTCAAGATTCTTGAACGCTTTGGCATCGGCCGGCCTTCCACCTACGCCCCGACCATCGCTACCATAGAAAGCCGGAATTATGTTTCCCGTGACGAGGGCAAAAAACTGATGCCGAACGAAATCGCCTTCACGGTAATTGACCTTTTAATAGAACACTTCCCGGCAATTGTTGATTTTCAGTTCACGGCCAAGATGGAAAACAACTTTGATGAAATTGCCGGCGGCGGCAAGCAGTGGCAACCTGTGATTCAAGAATTTTACGAACCGTTCCACGCCAACTTGACTGCCAAATATGAAGAGGTAAAAAAATCCGATATTACGCCGGACGAAGAAACCAAAGAGCTTTGCGACAAATGCGGCTCGCCGATGATTATCAAAACCGGCCGCTACGGCAAATTTTTGGCCTGTTCTAATTTTCCAACCTGCCGCAATATTAAGTCCATGAACGGCGACGGCACGGCGAAAGAAAAAAGCGAGCAGCAAAAAGAAATGGAAGAAAAATATAAAGATGAAATTTGCGACAAATGCGGCTCTCCCATGGCGATCAAGTCCGGCCGCTTCGGACCGTTTCTCGCCTGCACTGCTTATCCAAAATGCAAAAACATCAAGAACATCAAAGAGAACGGCAGCGGAACGGGCATCAGCTGCCCGGTCTGCGGCGAGGGCGAGATAGTCCAGAAACGCAGCCGCCGCGGCAGCTTCTACGCCTGCAACCGCTACCCGGATTGCAAAACCTCTTTTTCGTCTAAGCCAACTGGTGAAAAATGCCCGGACTGCGGCTCACTCTTGGTTGAAACCAAGGACGGTGCCGTAAAATGTTCAAGCAAAGGCTGTGAATATAAAAAGTGACAATGTAACCATTGTCATCCCCGCGCAGGCAGGGATCCAGACTCCCGTCATCCCTGCGCAGGCAGGGATCCAGACTCCCGTCATCCCTGCGCAGGCAGGGATCCAGAATAATATACTTCAATAATCATTGTCATCCCCGTCCCCGTTTTCACGAGGATAAACTCCAGCGGGGATCTTGTGCGACTCGGAGAGGGGTCTAGATTCCCTTCCCTCGCTTCGCTCGCCCTGCCTACCGGCAGGCAGGCGGGAATGACAGGAGGGAGAGTGCTCGCCGGGAATGACAAAAGGGAGTCGCCGGGAATGACAATTTAAAAACCCCGATTCATCGTGAATCGGGGTTTTGCTTATCTTCAGGATACAACTCCTTTATTTTTTTACTCCTTTCCTCTTTTAGCCTTGCGACTTCCAGGCCGAAAACAATACCACCGCGCGGCGACATTCCGATGCCAGCAGTATTTTTACTTGCCTGCTCGTAAATTTCCGCGTTTTCTATGGCGTCTCTCCGGATTCTTGTCAAACTGACAAAAAACATGAAGAAAGACCAAAGAGCAAGGAGCAATAAAATCGGTACGGACAGCAATAATGTACCGTGGATGAAACAGAAACCACCATAAATCAGATGAACATCATTCACGCCGAGAACGGCCAAAACCACCAGCAAAATGACGAACGGTATAGCCAGTTTTTCAATTCGCCTCTCTATCCGATCCAATAAGTTCGGCATCTCTGCTCTCCTTTGTCATTCCGGATAAAGGCTCTTGATCATCCCCTGTCTCGATTGCTCTGAATTTTTTTTACCTTCTTGATAAATGGCTCGAAAGATGAAATGAGCGATAATCGTCAGAATGGCGCCGACAACCGCACCCAATAAATTGCCCTTAACTGAATACGCGATAGTGCCCCAAACTCCTCCACCAACAAAATAAAGGTACATGAAGATAAAAAGATCCATCGTTCACCCCCTTTTCTTTTTCGGTATCGTTTTATCGCTGTTTATCTGTCATTCCGGCCTTGAGCCGGAATCCAGGAGTTCGTGCCGCAAACCCTGGATCCCGCATCAAGTGCGGGATGACAAAAAAATAATTTACTTCACACTCCCTTTCTTCTTCTCCTTCTCCCAATACTTCATCGCCAGCTCGGCCAGTTTTTTCACGCCCTCGCCGATCAGTAAAAGATATGATGCGCTGTGTTCAATTTTTTCCTTGAATGCCTGAATCACTTCGTCAATCTTATGAACCCGCAGTCGCATCTCCCTGGTGGCAAGGAAGGCTTCGCGTACCAGCATGGTCAGATAGTAAAGAAAAAAACCAAAGGCAATCGCCAGCACGAAAACGGCAAACGCCTTCATTACATTTAATAAATCCCCGCTAGTTTGTAAAAAATTCATAATTTTATATATCGCGAATTGGTACGAATTAAGTTCGAATTTTTCGAATTAAATTCGCTACATTCGCAGATAATTCGTAATCATTCGCGATTTAAAAGTTCCTAATCTTCGCTCCAAACTTTTCCTCTAGCCGTTTCACAATCCCCTTCTCCAGCTCATCCACCTCGGCCGAGGTCAGCGTGCGGTCGGGCGCCTGATAAATAATATGGAAGGCCAGGCTCTTATTCTTTGCCCCCAGCTTACCGCCCTGATAGACGTCAAAAAATTCCACGCGGGCGACCAGTTCGCTTATTGAGGCAATCTCCTGCCTAAGATCACTATACAATATTTTCGCGTCCACCACAAAGGCCAGGTCGCGCGTTAAGGGGGGATATTTTTCAAATTCCTCAAATTGTCTCGCGGCCGAGCGATTAATGGCCAAGCTCAATTGAGGCAGGTTGATTTCCGCCAACGCTGCCTGTTTTTTCAAACCCAAGCTTTTACCGATTTTTGCGCTAAGCAAATTAACCGTACCGAGCATTTTCCCGCCGACGATTATTTCCGCGCTTGTTTGCCCCTCCGCCCAGCTCGGAGCAATCTCGCTGTCCCGCCACAAAACCGCGAGGCCAAAATTATCCAGTAAATATTCAACTGTGCCTTTAAGCCGCCTGAACAAATCGCCTTTACCGTCGTTGGCAATCACTAAACCGAGCCGTTTTTCCTGATAAGGCAGCCGGCCGCCGCCGCTATTATCTTTCAATTCCTCCCCTTCCGAAGAAAAAAAGACGCTGCCGATTTCAAACAAGGCAATCTCCTGATAGCGCGGCTGATTGGTCTTAATATTTTCCAGCAGGTTCGGCGCGAGCGACTGCCGCAAAAGCGTTTGGTTTGAGGCAAGCGGATTAGCTAGCGCCAAATGGCTACCGGCATCAATAAATAATTTCTTCAACTGCTCCGAATCGACAAAAGAATAATTATAAACTTCGGTCATCGCCGCCCCGCCGGCCAACAGCGTTTTAATTTTTCTGACTAATTGGCCTTCCCGGTTCATCTCCGGCGGTGTCATCCGCGCTAAAGGCAGACGCGAAGGAATATTATTATAACCGTAAATCCGCGCCGCCTCCTCGGCCAAGTCTTCAGCGATTTCAATGTCGCGAGTCGCGCGCCAGCTTGGCACCGTGACGGACAAACTTTTTTCTTTTTCTTTAACCTTAAAACCAAGGCTGGTTAAAATTTGAATGATACGGCCTGGTTTGATGCCCAAACCAAGCATGCGCTCAAGCCAGGCAAGATTTAATTCAATATGCCTCTCTTCCTGCTTTACCGCCTTGAGATCTATAAGTTCGCTTGTTATTCGCGCCTCCGGACAGATTTTTTTGATCAATTCAACACAGCGTATCAGGCCGGCTTCGGCCAAATCCCGGTCAAGCCCTTTTTCAAAGCGCATTGAAGATTCGGTGCGTAAGCCCAGTTTCTGCGAAGTCTTTCTGATGGAGGCGAAATTAAAGTTAGCCGCCTCAATAATGATGGATGAGGTATCTTTAGAGATTTCACTGCTAGAGCCGCCCATTATGCCGGCGATAGCCACCGGCTTTTGAGCGTCAGCGATAACTAATGCGTCACTATTCAATTTTCTTTTTTCTCCATCTAAGGTTTCTATAATTTCTCCATCTTTCGCTTTTCTCACAACTATCAATAATTCGCGTTTATTCGTTTCTTTATTCGCGTTAATTCGCGATGCATCAAAAGCATGCAAAGGCTGGCCTAGCTCAAACATCACATAATTGGTTATATCCACCAGATTATTAATCGGCCGCGCGCCGATTGCCACCAATCTTTTTTTCAGCCACTCCGGCGATGGCTCAATTTTGACTCCCTCAACCACCAGCGCCAGATAGCGGGGGCAGAGTTCAAAGTCTTCCACCCGCACCTCCAGCTTGTCTTTCGCCTCAACTTTGGAAATTATTTTTTTGCTTGCCTGATAGGGCAAGAATTTCGCTTTGAAAATGACGGCAATTTCCCTGGCCATACCAAGATGACTCCATAAATCCGGTCGATTGGTCAAAGACTTGTTATCAATTTCAATAACGATTTCACTTAATTTCAAATGTTCGGCGAGGTTTTGGCCGACTTTAGCTGTTTTTTCTAAAATTAATATCCCGGAATGATCATCTCCTAAGCCGAGTTCATCCGGCGCGCAGAGCATACCGTTTGATTTGGTGCCGCGAACTTCTGTCTCTTTGATTTCTGCGCCATTCGGTAATACCGCGCCAACAAGCGCCACCGGAACCAACTGGCCCGCTTCAATGTTCGAGGCTCCGCAAACAATCTCAAGCGATTCCTTGCCTATACTAACCTTGGCTAATTGCAAACGGTCAGCGTTTGGATGTTTTTCAACTGACAAAATTTTTCCTACTACTACCTTGTTGAATTTTGCAGCTTGATTTTCCACGCCCTCAACTTCAACCGTATGCAAAGAAAGCTGTCTTGCCAGTTCATCGGGCGTAACAGCGTTGGGAAGTTTTACAAAATCTTTTAACCAGCTAAAAGATAAGAACATAGTAATTTTAAAATTGTTCCAAAAATCTCAAGTCTCCGCTCTGTAATAATCTTATATCAGCGATACCGTATTTCATCATCACCAGCCGGGTCAACCCCAAACCGAAAGCGAAGCCGCTGTATTCTTTCGGGTTAATGCCGCCGGCGCGCAAAACGTTCGGATGCACCATGCCGGCCGGCATCAGTTCCAGCCAGCCGCTGTGCTTACAGGTAGAACAGCCTGCGCCCCTGCAAATCACACATTGCATATCCAGTTCTATGCCAGGTTCGACAAAGGGAAAATAACCCGGCCTGATCCTTGTTTCAACCCCCCTTTTAAAAATTCCGTTTAACAATTCCTTCATTACTGAAATCAGGTTGCTCAAGGAAATGTCTTTGTCCACCATCAGGCCTTCCATCTGATAAAAAGTGTGATCGTGGCCAGCATCAGTATTTTCAGAACGGAAAACCCTGCCCGGGACTACGCCGCGAAAGGGCGCACCATATTTTTGCATTGCTCTAACCTGTACCGGCGAGGTATGAGTTCTTAATACCAGGTCAGAAGCAGTCTTGTCCGCATTAGTCCGCGTTAAGTCCGTATTAGTCCGCGTAACATAAAAAGTGTCCTGCATATCGCGCGCCGGATGATAGGAAGGAATGTTCAGGGCTTCAAAATTAAAATAGTCGGATTCCAGCTCCGGACCGTCCAAAATCATAAATCCGAGGGAGGTAAATATATCTTCCAGTTCATTTTGGACGATGGTCAGCGGATGCAGGCGCCCGCGGTTAATTTTTTCTCCGGGCAAGGTCAAATCAACAAAATCATTTTTCTTTTCGCTTTCCAACAATTCAGCCGCGTGCTTGAATTTTTCCGCCAACTCCAGCTTCAGGTCGTTAGCCGCCGACCCGATATTTTTTTTCTGTTCAAGGGATAAATCGGACAGCTGACGCAACACCAAGGTCAGCTCTCCTTTTCGCCCGAGATATTGTATTTCCAGATCGCGCAGTACTTGAATATCCTTAATCACCTTAAGTTTTTCTAAGACTTCTTTTTTTAGTTGTTCAAGTTTTTCTTTCATATATTATATTATCGCGAATTATTGCGAATGGTTCACGAATGGCACGAATAATATTCATTCAATTCGCGCAAGATTCGTAATTATTCGCGATGTCCCCGATAGCTTATCATAAAAAATTCCAGCGCCGACAGCCCGGCAATCAAAAAAAACAGATTCAGCCAATTGAACAAATTTTTTGAAAGTAGGAAGAGCGAGGCGGAAATCAGAAAGGCGAACAAAAAAGACTGGCGGAAGGCATCCCTGACCAGACGAAAGGCCAGGGCTTTTTTAAGGGCAATGAATCTGATGACAAAGCCGGTAATCGCGGCCGACCCGGCAAGCGCAAGAAAAAAAGACAGGTAAAAAAGAACGAATCCGAGCCAACTGGCCGTTTCCGGATTAACGGTAAAAATCACAAACAGCCAGACCAGCCAGCAGATAATTGTAATCAGTGTCATGGTAATAAGATAGGAACGAAGAGTCATCGTGGTAAGATTTACGATTTACGATTTAAGCGTTTTATTACATATATTCTTGCCTTCATAAATCTTAAATCTTAAATCATAAATCCTTTATAATTTACCACTTTATGGATTTTTTTTCAAGCGAATATTGGCTAAATATAAATACACGGCTATAGCTGCCGGTATTCACAGATATCAAAAAAATCGCACCACTTGCAGAGCATGGAGGGTTTGGGCGGGAACTCGCCCTTTTTGATATCTTCAATCGTGGTAATTATTTTTTCTTTCATTTTCAGAAGCTCCTCGGACGAGCCCAAAAACTCCACTTCGGTGTTATCGTCCAGATAATAGAAAACCAGCGAGCTAACTTCTTCACGGTATAAACTCGGCGCCGCAAGCTGATAAATAAAAAGCTGTTCTTTTTCTTCAAAAGTTAATTTATCTTTTGGCGCGCCGGTTTTATAATCAACCAATTTAAGTTTGCCGTTTAAAGAGTCTATCCGATCAATCCGGCCCTGCACCGTATAATAAGCGCCGTCGTTAGCAATTTTCAATTTGAAACCCTGCTCGGTGACCTTGACTTCCGGCCAGCTGTCTTTATGTTTTTCGTAATACACTTTCAATATTTCTCTGCCTTTCTGCCGATACTCCGTTTTTTGCTTTTTTGATTCAAACCAGTCATCCTGCCAGCTAGCCTCATACAATTGATATATTTCATCCAATTCTACCTTTGGATTATTCTTCGCCCCACCCTCTTCTTTTCTTCTCCCCCTGCCCGAGGGGGAGTGCCCTTCCCCTCCTTGGAGGGATGGCCGCAAGCCGGGGTGGGTATAAGGCGAGGGGGAGAGAGAATTCTGGTTTGTTAAATTATTGTCAGGTATATTTCCGAACAAACTAGTTTGTCCAATCCCGCGCCGCTCGGCGAGCAACTCATACAACTTCTGCAGGGTGGCATGCATAGTTTTGCCGAAGGAAAAAACACCCTTGCCCCGAAGCGGCACTTTCAAAATATGAGCAAAGCGATATTGATACGGGCACTTGGAAAAAGCGGCCAATTGGGTATAAGACAGATAGGCCGGCATCCGGAACTCCGACTGTTTGAAAGATCCCCTTCCCTCGCTGGCGCTCGCCGGGGATGACAAAGAGGGGGAAGCGCTCGCCGGGGATGACAAAGAGGAGAGAGCGCTCGCCGGGGATGACACACCCCCTTTTGTCATTCCCGCCCGCTTCGCCGTAGCTTCAGCGAGGCGAGCGGAGGAGGGAATCTTATGTTTGCCTTCCTGATTTTTTTCCATCTGCTGTCCATCAACCAACTTGCATTCAACTAAAAACCGCGAGGGCTTTTTCTTGCGCGCGCCGCCATAGTCCGACGCCCAGGAAAAATAAAGTCCGACTTTCGCTCGGGTCATCGCCACATAGAACAAGCGCCGCTCCTCTTCCAGATGAATATCGCCCTCCGGCAAAATTTCTTTAATCAGTGCGTTTGGCACCTCAATCTGCTCTTTCCGCTCGTCGGTTGGAAAGCGGCGGTCAACCAGACTGACCACAAAAACATATTTGAATTCCAAGCCCTTGGCGCCGTGTACGGTCATTATTTTAACCGCCTCGGGGCCGGCTTCCGGATCGGGCGCCAAACTTCCGTCCTCGCCCGAATCAACTTCCAAAACGAACTCGGCCAAAAACGCCTTAACGCTCTTGTCGTCGCTCGCGGCTTCAAACGCCTTGACCCGTTTCATGAACTGATTTAAATAGCTCAACTGCTCGCGGCTATTTGCCTCGGGCAAATCAGTCAAATATTTCAAATAGCCGCTGTCGTTCAAAAAGGCGATCACCGCTTCGCCCACCGCCTTTTCCCGCACCAGCGCGGTGTGCTTGGAAATCAGCATCAGCGCTTGGACGATTTTTTTCTTGGTCTCCGGACTGAAATCCAAATGGTCGGTTTCGCGCATCGTCTCAAACAGCGACAGAGCTTTGCGGTAAGCGAGATTATTCAGCTCCACCAGCTCCAGATAAGTAAATTTAAACATCGGCAGATTAAGCACGCGGTACATCGCGCGGCTTTCGTGATAGTCGTCAAGCAGTTTCAAATAAGCGATCACGTCCAAAATCACCGGCTTGCTGTAAAGCCCGCGCGACGCCAGAAACTGGTACGGCAGGCCGGCCGCGTCCAGCGCCGAACAAAACTCCTTGGCCGTATCGTTGGCGCGAACCAAAATCGCGAAATCATCCCAGCTCGCCTCTTTGTCTGCTGCTTTCAATTCGCTGATTTTTCTAATCACCGCAGTTACTTCACCAACCAAATCATCAGCTTGAATCACTTTAATTTCCCCCTTACCATCAGTTTGTGCAATAAGTTTTTTATTCAATAACCCCTTTTTCTCTCTCAAGTTTGTCATTGCGAGCTCTCCGCTTCTGGCGGAGAGCGTGGCAATCTTAGGTTTATTCGTTTTAGCCTGAGATTGCTTCGTCGCTTTTGCTCCTCGCAATGACAGCGAAATATTGTCGTTACTTAACTGCCACTCCAAACGATTCGGATTATTCAGTTTAATAAACTCGTAGGCCAAGTCCAGAATATTTTGCTTACTGCGATAATTTTTAACTAAAACCACCTGCTCGGTTTTGGGATAATCTTTTTTGAATTGCAAAATATTGCTCATTGACGCCCCACGGAAGCGGTAGATTGAATTATGAACCACGATGCCGTTCGCGACAAAATTATGCGTTTTTTCCACTTCCAAATCATATACTGCTAATGATTTAATCTGTTCTTTTCTATCAATGATTTGATCATAAATAATTCCTTTATCCGTAACTACGGGCAAATACATGCCGCATAGCACATTGCTCGCCGGCACTATCAAGGCCTTTCGGTATTTCAGTTTAGTTTTAGCGACTTTTATTCTATTTTCAATAATTCCCCCGCTTGCCTGCTGTATCCTTTTTGCCAGACTTCCCAAATAGCTCAAATCAATATTTGAAACCCTAAAGCGGAAACCATTTTTTGCCGGATTAAATTTCAAACCGAGTTTTTTGATTTTTTTCACCGTCAGCTGATGACTAGTTTCAACAGTTAAAACATGCGAGACAAATGGAAACTTCAAAAAATTTCCCTTCGCATACTTGGAACGGTAATTCCTGTAACACATTTCCAAAATTATTTTTATTCTGACTTTTCCGCCGCGATTAACCGCGTCCAAGCATACTTGATGAGCGGCTAAGTCAATCCCCAAATCAAAAGCCAATTTTCTTACTGATGATTCAACATCTAAGTCTTGATATAATTTTTCAGCCAATCGTCCGCACATAATTCCTCCTCTATCTTGAAATACAACCGTGGGAATCCCATATTTTAGAGACAAACATGTTTCATAATACCTAGCTTCAGCTTCCGTACCAAACGATTTGATGGCTACAATTCTATCCGCTGATCGCTCAAGTTTTAATCTAACTGCCAAATCATTGGTGATGCCTAAGCGCCAGCCAAGCTCCTGCTTATTCATCAAATATACATAATAAAATTTTTCATTTGCCAACTTATTGTACGCATACATGCTTACGGGGGTAAAACAGAACAGCTTGTGATTGTCGGTAACTTCAAGGCTTCTTCCTGATTTAGTTTTAAAACTAACCATTTTCGCAGTCTTCTTTATTTTATTAACTTCTGCGACTCGACTATAACTCAAATATCCTTTACCGACAGCTGATGCAACCATTTCTCCGGCTTTTATAGTTTTAATTTTTTTCTCGCCTTTTTCTGTTAACACTAAACAGTCGCTTGATAGGCATTGATCATCGTCACCGACAACCACCAGATTATTCAAATCACCGACCAATAATCTTATCAATTCATACTGTGACCAGTTAGTATCCTGAAATTCATCCACTAAAATATATTTAAACTGCTCGCGATGTTTTTTTAATAAATGCGGCCGCTCGCGAAATAATTTCAGCGTGTAATTTATCAAGTCGCCAAAATCCAGCGCGCTATTTTCCAAAAGCAGCTGCTGATATACATGATAAGCGTTCGCCACCTCATTAATCCGCTCAACTTCTTGCTCGGCAATTTCTTCTGTCATTGCGAGCTCTCCGCTTCCAGCGGAAAGCGTGGCAATCTCCGGTTTGTTCGCTTTAGCCTGAGATTGCGTAGCCTGTCCCGAGGTTTTGCCGAGGGATCTTGCTCCTCGCAATGACAACGATTTCTTTTTCCCTTTTCCGCCCCCAAGCATCCCATCCAAATTCTGTTTCAACCCCTCTGCATATTCTAGATAAGCCGATGGACCAATGTCTTCGTCTTTCAAGCGCGAAAAATGTTTTAACAGCGCCGAGATAAATTTGGTCGGATTGCCGAGCGGCCGATAGTAATTCAAATTGAAGCGGTCAAAATTTTTCTGAACGAGCGCCCACTGCTCAAACTCGTTTAAGAGCTTAGACTCGCTCGGCAGGCCGATTTCCAGGCCGTGCGATTTCAAAATACGCTCGGCAAAACTATGGAAAGTTGAGATCCACAAATCCAGATAGCCGTAAGGCAGAAGCCGATCTACCCGCTCTTCCATCTCGCCGGCCGCTTTTTCGGTGAAAGTCAGCGCCAAAATTTCATCCGACTTCGCCCAGCCCTGTTCTATGATATAGGCGATCTTCTGGGTGATGACAGTCGTTTTCCCCGTTCCGGCTCCCGCAACGATCAGCAACGGGCCTTCACGATGAAAAACCGCTTCTAATTGTTCTTTATTTAATTTTTCCATCAATCTTTGTTCCATATATGCGCCGGTTTACCCCGCTAATGAGCGAAGCGAATTGTGCGGGGCAACAATCAAGAGCGGTCCCTCTTTATGAAGCACCGCCTTGAGCTGTTCCGGATTTAAGTTTTCCATCAGGTTGTTTGGCATTTTGGATTCCTGCCTGCCGGCAGGCAGGTTAGTTTATTGTCATCCCCCCCCCTGTCATCCCGAGGAGCGGAGCGACGAGGGATCTCTGTTTTTGCATAAATAATATTTACAACAAATCTTTTTCTAAATCCTCAAACTTAATATTCTTACTTTTTATCAAATCAATCTTCTTTTCTCTTCTCCAGCCCTTTAATTCTTTCTCCCGAAAAATCGCCGCGTTAACATTGCCAAAAATTTCATAAAAAACCAACTTATTTATATTATATTTAGCAGTAAAGCTATGCGGCTCCGTTTTGTTTTTATGCTGGTGGCATCTGTTTAATAAACTATTAGTTACGCCGATATAAAAACAATTATTTCTTTTGTTAGTTAGTATATAAACATAATATAGATACTCTTTCATCAAATTTTACATTCTGTGATTTTAACGAGATCCTTCCCCCGCATCGAGTGCGGGGTCAGGATGACAGAAGGAGGGTTATGCCCGCAATGACAATAAAAATCTAAAATGAAAGCAAATCTTTAAATTTGCTTTCGTCCTTAAACGGTCCAATAACGGCTAAATTCAGTTTCTCTGTGACAAAAATCTCGCGGGCGACCGCGCGGATTTCCGCCGGCGTGACCTTGGCGATTTCTCGGAAGAACTGCTCCGGCGTATCTATACCGGCACCCTTCCTTCCCTCTCTCGCTTGCGTCAATTCTAAAATCGCCTGCCGCGAATACCAGTTGGCCACATCGTCCGAGGCCTCCAGCTGGATGGTAATTTTGCCGCGAATCATATCCTTTACTCTCTGCAATTCTTTTTTATCAACCAGATTTTTTTTCAACTTGCCATATTCGCCCAAAATCACCTTGATCGCCTCTTCAACTTTATTAACCGGCACGCCGGCGCGGCTGGTCAGGTAACCGCAATCAGTATAGGGTTCAATCTCGGTGCGAACATAATAAGCCAGACCACGCTTTTCCCGCAACTCCATAAACAGGCGCGCGCTCATAGAACCGCCCAAAATGATACCGAGAATTTTCAAAGCCGCCTGTTTTTTGTGGCCATGGGGATAACTGTGCACTCCAAGTGAGAGATGCGCCTGATCAGTCTGCTTGAACTCTATTTTCAGTCGTGCCTGTTTTTGTTTCACCACCACGCGCGCCTTATTCTGAAAGCCGCCATGATTGTGATTTTTGGCAAAATCGCCAAAATATTTTTCAATCAGTTTAGTTGTTTTGGTGCTGATATCTCCCGCGGCAATCACTAGCGTATTTTTCAATTGATACTGAGAAAAATAATAATTGATAAAATCTTCCCGGGTAAATTTAGAAACTGTTTCTTTTACACCTTGAGTGGCTCTGCCGGCCGGTGTGTCGCCATATATCAACTTCTCAAACACATCCTCAATATTCATCATCGGGTTGTCCAGATACATATTTATTTCCTCAATGATTACGCCCTTTTCCCGTTCCAGCTCTTCGGCTTTGAACAAGGAATTGGTGATCGTATCAGAGAGCATCTCCACCGCCTGTTCGGTCTTGCCTGAATCAACCTTCATATAATAGGAAGTAGATTCTTTGGAGGTGTGTGCGTTGAACTCCCCGCCGATTGAGTCCGCGTCGCTTGCCACCGCGAACGGCGTCGGCCGTTTTTTAGTGCCCTTGAAAAACAAGTGTTCAAGAAAATGAGAAATCCCGTTGTTTTGCTTATTCTCGTATTTCGCGCCGGTACCGATAGTGACTAAAATCGTCACTGTCTTGGTGCCCTTAACAGGAGCGGTGATGAGAGTGAGACCGCTTTTGAGTTTGGTTTGTTTATACATGGTTATAAGATTAACAAAAGATTGACCTTAAATCAATCTTATAAATTGAGAGTGTTGAATAATTATGAAACACTCTCATCCCGAGTGATAATGAGGGATCTCTTAAACAACGTTAAGGGATCCTTCACTTCGTTCAGGATGAGCCCGTTGAATTAATCAACGGTCTCAAATTATTCTAATTGACCTAATTAATCTAATTATTCTAATCAAATCTCAATTACAGAATGACTAATTTTATTCTTGTTTTTATTTTTTGGTCATTAGACATTGAATAGACTAATTAGAATAATTAGAAGTAATTAGAACAATTATTTCTCTTTCTCATACTCCTCAATCGCCTTCAAAACTTTTGAATCCGCGGCGAGCGACTCCATATAGAGCACTTGGGAGCGGACTACATTCAAGGTGCCGTCCGGCCCGTGCGTCTCTTTGCCCCGCTTCACCAGCCGAATCTGTCCACCGAGATTTTCAGGATTTTTCTGCTTGTCCTCCGTCCCGCCTGCCGGCGAGGCAGGAGCTTTAGCGGAGGAGGAAACTTGATCATAATCATAATAAACATTATTGATCACCACCGGATCGGCGGCGGTGTTACTGATTTGCCCATAGAAAGTTTCGCCGTCCGAAAGCTTAACCATATACCACTTGGCCGGCTGTTCTTTCGGCGCGGCCGCGCGCGGCCGATAAACAAACCAATAATAAGAACCGGCAACCAAAAGCACGGCCAGTATTATAAACAAAGCTTTCCAATCGCGTCTGCCCGAAGGCCTGCCTGCCGGCCGATTAATCTTCTGGAACTCCTGTTTGTCCTCAACCTCCAGCTCCTTGGGCAGTCGTTTCTCCCCCTCCCTCAAACCCCTCCTATCCTCCCCTTTCTTAAAGGGGAGGGACTCTAAACCATCTTTTTGCGAAGAATTTGGCTGAAGCGAATTCTCCCTCCCTTTTTGAAAGGGAGGGTTAGGATGAGCTTGCCCCCCTGCTTGCCCCGCATTTGCGGTGGACAAGGGGGGTTTGGGGGGTTGCATTTTATCCCGCAAATCCACGGTTGGTGAAAAATTGTCAGGCATATTTTCTATTTTAAATTTTAAATTTATCTTTTCAACTTGCTTAAAATCACCTTTTTTAATTTCGCCATTTTCTGCTGATTAATCTCCAATTCTTTAAGTTCAATCGTCTTTCCCAAAAGGCGGATAAAACCGGAATGCGAATCGTAAAAATCATATTTTTTTACCAGCCGTTCATAAAGAGCCCAATTAAATTCCGGCAGTGCCGCTAAACTAAAAATATCCAGTTTGTCCTTTTCGCCTTTGGCGGAGCCCTGCCGGTCGCTCCAAGCATAAAGCTTCAGCAAAAAAAGCATTTCCAGCGCCGGCACCTTGAAGCCCTCTTTAGTCGCCACCATCTGCCGTAACTCGTCAAGATCAACTCCCAGCTCCGAATAATGCGGCAGATAAATATCAAGATCAAACTCGCCGGTTTTGATTTCATATTTTTTCAATCGGTCGTTCTTTACCACCTCATATTCCTCTTTCAATTTCCCCAGCTCAAGATAATCCACGATGATGTCAATGTCCTTGGATTTGAGGGTGCGGGCATACAAATAAACCGCCCAGCCGCCAATCAAGACAAAATTAAATTTCTTCTTCAACTCTTGCAGAAACTTAAAACTTTTTTCCGTGATAATCTCGTGATAATACTGCATCCCGGTAGTAGAAATTCGAGTTAATTATTATAGAATTTTTTCCTTTAGTTTTTCTAAAAATTCTTTAGCGTACCAGTCTGCCAAATTCCACAAATCAACAAAAGTTTGAGCGTCAGCAGTGACCTGAGCATCCGGCGCTGTAAATAAATCTTTTTTAAAAACAAAAACATTTTCCTTGCCCTTGGCTTGGGGAAAACGCTTTTTTATCTCTATGAGTTCTTCCCCGCCGGCGTAAACATAAACCTTGTCGTAATCGGCCGGTGCCTCGGAGTATTTCTGACTAAAGGCGCTATAGGCGCCATAAGTGATACCGGCCGGCATCAGACCTTCTATTTCCTTGGCGCTTTTAGACGCCGCGGTTTGATAGATGAGCTCATGCGCCAAATTTCTTTGTGTCGCCCAGATATAGAGTAATTTTTCCACGTCCACAACTGAAAAGTTTTTGCCGGCCACTTTAATCGCGCCTTGCGCCCGCGGAATTTTTAAAGCGTTAAAAACCGTGCTTAAAGAAAAGCCGTATTTTCGCGCCAGTTCGCTTTGCGTAAATTCAAATTGTTTTTTTTCTATCGCGCGGTTGAGAATTTCGCGCCAGATTATTTCTTTTTTAAACATATTTTCTGGATATTGAACATAATCGTTTTTGAAGTTTCACTACCGGGCATACTTTCGCTTTTTTACCATCATTTTATGCCTTATTTCTATATTATTAGAAAGTTGGTTTTTTGTCAATGTTTCCTGGCCCCGTCAGAATCTCCCGTCAGGGCTAGCCCCGTCAGAATCTCCCGTTTAGCCCCGTCAGAATCTCCCGTCAGGGGATTCTGACGCGTTGACGCCCCTAAAAATCAACCAAGTCAACCTCATATAACCCTTTCCCCAAAACATAGTTTGAAGCGCTGGAATATTGATAATTCTCCGGATTACGAGCGAGTCTCCATTTCTCCGAGCATAGGTTATTATGAATATAATTAAGTTTTTCCAAAAAAAATTTCCTTGATTGGATTATTTGCGAATCATATCTATCTTCAAAAACTTTATGCCTGGCTCTTGGCTTGATCTTATTTTTTTGAAAATAGCTCAGTAGCTGGAAGCCTCTTTCTTCTTCCAATAATTTTACAATACCATAGGCTAAAAATCTCTTGGCATTGAATATCAGTATCGGCAGGGACTTTGATTTTTCTGAAATATACAGCAAGCAATGAATATGGTTTGGCATTATGACATAGCCATGCAATTTATTGCCATAAATATTTTTTGCATAGTCAAACCATTTAAAAACCAGTTGGCAGTATTTATCTGATATAAAAACTTTCTGCCAGCCTAAGATAGTGAAGGTGATAAAATAAATTTCATTGGGTAAAATTGTTTTTTCTCTGACTGACATATTTAGCGATGAGCCGTGACGGCAGAATCCCCTGGCGGGAGATTCTGCCGAGGCGTAGAGGGGCTGTGGAGTCCTTGGCTCCGGCAGAATCTCCCGCCTTTGGCTCCGGCAGAATCTCCCGCCAGGGGATTCTGCCGAGGCGAAAAATACCATATTCTGTCGGACATTTGAACTTGAGATTTTATTTGACATTGCCCGCCCGCTTCGAACGCGAAGCGAGTCGGACGGGAGATTTGGATTTGAGATTTTAAAACCTATTTTCCCATATTATACAACCTCTTAACCTCCGCCGCCGACAGCGCGCGGTTGTAAACGCGGACTTCGTCGATTTTTCCGTCCCAAGGATTATATTCACTCCCGCCAATATCACCAAACATTCCGATGGTCACATATCCGCCAGTTGGTGGCGATATGCTCGTTGCACTTCCTACCTGGGAGCCGTTTCTATAAAGAGTCAGCGTCCCACCATTTATGTTTGAATCGTAGGCCACTCCGACAAATTGCCAAGAATTTAGAGGAAAGTTAGAAGCGTTTTCCTGCACTTGAGAATATGAGCCATCATGACCTGCGGCAAGAAAATCGGCCCCATTAACCCAAAAAGCTGTACCAGTAGCACAACAAGAGCCATTAAAGCCAGAAACGATATTGGTGCCGCCGCCAGTGGTATTGGCATAAACCCAAGCTGTTTTTGTATACGCGCTGGTTGGCAAAATATTACCGATCCTAACCCAATCTTTGCTAACCGCATTAAAACTTAACGCCTGCCCGACCTTGCCAATGGTGGGAATCGCGTCGATGATTGTTCCATTATTGCCTTGGCCCGAGCGGTCAAGGGCGAGCGAGCCGGAAATGTCCGGGCCGTTAAACGACCACAGCCCGACCAGGCCGGTGGTGAGTTGGGTGTTTTGGGATGAGTTGATGGTTGTTTTTCTGCCTGATGATTGATATAAACTCGCCACCTCGGTGGCCGACAGGGCGCGGTTGTAGATGCGGACTTCGTCGATTTTGCCGTCAAAAAAATTAGTAGGGGTAGATAGTTGGTCACCACCAATCGTGCCGATACGAACTCTATCCGTATTGGCGGGCAATGAAACAGAGCTTGTCCCAGTAGCAGGAGTGCCGGCATTAAGATAAAGACTGAAATTGTTTCCGTTTCTGGTCAAAACCATATGGTTCCATACGCCGGTATTTGGTTTTACCCCGAATCGAATGTCGCCCGCACAGGAATTCCCCCAACAAAATGAAACGCCTTCGGTGCCGTCTGCCGGATTCATATAAAACAACTCCCAAGCTAAACCTGTAAAAGTTTCGCGTTTAGATATAAAAGCATTATACTGTTGCGTGGCTTTATCAAATGAACGGGCATTAAACCAAAAACCGATAGTAAAATCACCGGTCAAATCGGCGACATCTCCTGCGTCCACATAATCATTAACCCCATCAAAACTCAACGCCTTGCCTCTTTTGCCATTTACCCAGGATGGAAGCATATCGCCCCCTTCCCAGTCATCCCAAGCGCCGTCAGTGTAGTACATCACAAGTCCGGGTGCGCCCGTTGTCTGAAGTTCGGTGGTGCTGTCTGTTATGGAGTCAAGAAGAACGCCATTCTTATACATATTCAGGGTTGTAGGATTCGTGCCTACCGCTTCAAATCGAAGCGTATCGCCAGCAGAAAGAGAGGCGGATACGGTTTCCTTAAGGTTAGTTCCGGTCGTGTTTACCCACTTATAGAAACGAACTTTACTACCACCACCCCAATCACCCAGATTGGCAAGATAAAAAGTCTGTACGCCTGTTTGTACCCTGACAACCAACGACATATCGTTATTAGTTGCAAGAATGGAAGCTTTTGCTTGTGAGTACTGGTTAGTGGAGAAAGTATTTGCGTTCCAGTAGGCACCATTATCCGTACTGCTAGCACCAGATTGTGTAAGCGTATTGGAGGAAATCTTCATATTTCCCCAGCCGGTAATCGTCGTCCAGTTACCGCCAATCGGGTTGACGTCAGACCGGTTGAAATTATCGGTCGCGACCGTGCTTGGAGAATAAGCATAGATAGTCCCATTATTCCCCCTCCCACTCATATCGCCGGCCTTCGTCCCCATCCCCTCCTCAAAACTCCAATACCCGACCAGGCCTTTCATGCTCGGCGCCAGAATCTTCGGTTTGGTCAGATTGTAAAGCCGGGTAATTTCCCCCGCGCTCAAAGCGCGGTTGTAGATGCGGACTTCGTCGATGGAACCACTGAGGTACAGAGTATTTGTATAACCTCTGCGTCCAAGCTCTATTTGTTGTGTGGTGCCAGCAGAGTTATTTCCAAATGTAGTATCTTGGGCAACTTGATTGCCATTGATGTAAAGAGTAAGAACATTGGCGGTTTTATTTAAAACTGCGGCAAAGTGATACCACTGGTTAGGAGACACAACACCACTGGCCGAGTCTAAACCATAACCACTATCAACCACTTCTGATTCCCAACCCACGCTCGTTGTGAGCCCGTTTACGCTTAGCTCATAATCCTTGTTGCTCGCACTGGGAGATTTGGTAATTATTTTTTGATAATTAACTGTGTTTGTGTAATAAAACCAAAGTGAAATCGTAAGATTCTGATTCCCCTGAAGATAGGTAGCGCTTGGAATACTCACATAATCACTCGTCCCATCAAAATCCAGAGCCTTGCCAAGCCTTCCATCCACCCACGTCGGACTGCCTGATGCTGTTCCTGTATTCCGATATCCACTCTGGTCATACGCTTTATTACCATATCCCTCATCCATCGCCCAATAACCGACCAAGCCGAGGTTAAGGGCCGGGCGGATGGTGATTGCCGCATTTGCCGGCGAGACGAAAACAAGCGCGCCAAACATGACTAGAAAAGAAAACACAAATCCCACGAACCTTGACTTACGCCGGCCGGCAACGGGGTAAACGGCGCTGGCCGAGCTCGCGAAGGTTAGCGAGAGGAGGAAGATTATTACATAAAATGTAAATCTTATTTTTGACACACTCGAATTTTAAATTATAAATTTTAAATTTTAATTGAAATCTAAATGACTAAATTTTAATTTAAACATTAAAACATTTTCACCGCCTTGGCGGGATCCCGCCCTCAATCGATTTTATAATTATGTGGCGGGAAAAATTGATTTAAAATTTATAATTAAAAATTTAAAATTACCCAGACTATTTTCCTAAATTATACAACCTCTTGATTTCTGCCGCCGGGAAAACGCAGAGGCAGCCGCGGTTCGCCGCCTACACCGCGTATATCGGAAAACTTTTATCTTCCGCCCGCCCTTTTCTGTTCGTTTTCAATTTGGAATACGCGTAGGCGACCTCAATTCCCGGATGAGACTTTTTAAAATTTAAAACTGAAGCTGACCCGTTTCTTTTTAGCGCGCTTTTGACTTCAAGCGCCAACATTTCCCTGTTTTTCAATTTCAAAATAAAATCAACCTCATTCTTTTTTTTGTCCCGCCAGTAATTGAATTCATAACCGCCTTTGACCAGCTGGCAAAAAACCGCGTTTTCCAACAACGGGCCGGCATCCGGCCGCGCGTCCAATTTCCTGAAATCGTCTACGATGATATTCCGCAAACCGGTATCATAAAAATATACTTTCGGATTTTTGACGATTTCCGTCCGTTTGTTTTTGAAAAAAGGGCGGACCAGACCGCAGATGAAAGTTTTTTCCAAAAAATTCAGATACTTTTTCAAGGTCGGGTGGCTGAATTCGGCCAGACTGCCCAGCTCGTTATATTCTATCAGATTGCCGATTTGCAAAGCCAAGCCATTAATCAGCTTATCCAGTTTGTAGTCTTCAATCAAGCCGAGCACATCCCTTACTTCTCTTAAAAAATAAGTATTGTAAATGTTTTTTAACACCTCTTTTTTTTCCCGTTCGTCCCGCGCTAAAACGACTCGCGGGTAGCCGCCGAAAATCAGATACTCTTCATAATATTTAGACAGAACACCGCCCGCCTCAACGCCGACCCGTTGATCGTTTAAAGCTTTGAAATTCCGATTTGCCGTCTGCCATAGGCCAAGATATTTTTTATCTTTGTAACTTAAAAATTCCTCAAAATCCAGGGGAAACAGATTAAAAATAAAAATCCTGCCGACCAAATGCTTGATGGCGTTAATGGTCAGATCCACGACAGAAGACCCGGAAATAAAAATCTTTGTCTTCTGGGTGTCGAATAAATATTTCAACTTCTGGCCGCCGTTTTTTGAATACTGAAATTCGTCAATAAACAGATACTTGTTGTTTTTGGCATAAACCTCGGCGAAATCATCGATATTTTCATCAAACATATCCAGCGTTTTTCTGTCTTCAAAGCTGATAAATACGGCGGATTCCAAATCGGCAAAGATCTTTTTCAGCAAGGTGGTCTTGCCGCATTGACGCGGACCCAAAACGGCGATAATTTCCGGGGAGGCCAGATACTTTAAAATGGTATCTTCCAATTTTCGCTTAATATACATAAAATTCTGTCATTAAAACTAAAATGTAAGTATAGTTCAATTATAGTACGGCAAAGGATTGAAGTCAAGTTTTCAATTATCAATTATCAATGCCTGACCCGCTTGATTGAAAATTTAGTCATTGAAAATTATTTGCCACCGCCTTAGCGGGGTCCCGCTCTGGCGGGAAAAATTGTAAATTGAAAATTGAAAATTTATTTCCTATTTCTCCTCTCTTTCCGCCGCGTCCCGCAAAAACATCAAAACCTCATTTTTCAAAACTTTTCTGATTTTCTGAAATTTATCCGGCGCCAGCAAATGATTAAAATCCTGGTCAATCAATGATTGGCTAACTTTTTTATCAATAAATTTCCGCAGCTCTTTCAGGTGCTGTCCGGCTGTCTGCTTTCTTCTTTCAACAATCACTGCTTGTTCATAGCCGTAACCGTTCATAAAAAAATGATGGATATCATAAAGATCGCGAGCGGCGATGGCTTTGTTTTTCTCCCAGCGATCAAGTACTGCAACCAGCTTATTGGCGAACATCGTCTCAATGGTCTGACAGTAAATAATCCGGTCAATATCGTCAAAGTGGTATGGCTGATAGACATTCGCCTTGGGTGGCGGATAGGTGATGTCGATTTTTATGGTATTACGCTCACCGGCTGGCGTCTGATATTTCAAAAAATATTGCGGCACTTTCTTGCTCCGGTCGCTGATGGTCAGCCCCAGTTCCGTAAAAATCTTCTCTAATTCTTTTTTCACTGTCTTTATCTCCCGGTCTTGTCCAATAAAATCAAAATCCAGATCAATGGAAAAACGATCCAGCCAGCCGAGCATGGCGGCGCAAGTGCCGCCCTTAAAATACAAATGGCCGGCCAAAATTTGGCTGTCATAAATGGCGCCGAGCAAACGATAAAGCCAGGCCTTGTGGATTGCTGATTTTGAATCGGGTAAAAACATAATTTAATTTTGACTTGACAATAATTTTTCAGTTGTCATTCCCCTCCGACGGAGGGGTGGTCCGATTACTATCGGATCGGGGTGGGTTTTTAAGCGGCATTAGGTTGATTATATGAATCGCTTTGTTGCGACGCACTAACACACCCCGTCCGCTTCGCGTCCACCCCTCTCTAGAGGGGAATAGATCACCAGTTACACATACCCCACTGCTTTTTGAATTTGCTTAACCTTTTTCCAATCAATCAGCTCTCGGCCGTCAAGATGGGCCTTGGGGTTAAAATATAAAAGATCAGCGACCGCTCGCTCTGGCGTGGCGATGCGCAAACCGTTTTCATTTTTAATTCCGGCATCATTGAATAAATATTCATCCTTCAGTTGGCGACAGTAATAACGATAATCGCCGATAGAAAAACGTTTGGAAATTGAACTGACGATGGTGATTGCCTTTATTTCCTGCTGAATGAAGCCGGACTGTGACAGCACTGTCTCGGTGCTGATGTACGCATAGCGATGCAAAACCTTGACGCCGAGTAAGAGCGGATTCAGCTCTTTTATCGGCTTGATGGCATATAAACCCTTATGGACGCGGAAAAGCCAGCCCTTGTCGACATATCTTTTGAGGGTGGTATAGAGCGTATTTGGCTCTTTAATTTGCCACAAATTAGCCAAATCTTTAGCATAAAAAACATCCTCCCCCAGCCGCGCTATTTGCGAAAAGCGACTGTCTTTGCCGTTATTTTTATTTGATTTTGAGTTCATTTTTTCTGTACTTATATGTACAGTTTAGCAGAACACGAATTATATATCAAGCTTAATCGCCGTATGAGCCACCTTGAAGCTGGGGAAAAAAGCTAAAGCGATTATTAAAATTTTTAGTTTAGTTCTCATAATTATTAAATCTCAACTTCCAAGCTCCAATATCCAATAAAGCCTCAAACCTCAATTAAAAAATACCATAATTTTGCTACCTATTTTGATTTGGGATTTTATTTGACATTGAGATTTGGATTTGGGATTTTAAGGCCTATTTTCCCATCTGATACAACCTCGTTATTTCCGCTGCCGATAAAACTCGATTGTAAATTCGCACTTCGTCAATATTCCCGTCAAACACATTCGATGTCCACTTATCACTCCCGACATACACATTTTCATTAATATCCGACTGTTTAGTTCCCGTTCCATCGGTACCCCAAACTGGAACATTCACGTTATTTATATAAATATGATTATTCGAGCTGGTGGCTGTGCCATCCCAGGTTACAGCAACATGAAACCAGGCTTGTGTTGAGATGAGGTTGGCGTCCGCTCTGATGCCAAAGTTTGTACCATTATAATCTTTAAAAAATTCGATATTGGTATTTGCCTGTCCTAACCTGAAAGTCCATGATCCTGCTGCATCATCATGGGAGCCTTTTGTAATAACGGCCCCGACACCGCTTTCACCCCAGGTTTCAGGATAAATCCACGCGCTGATGGTCAATCCTCCACCGCCTTGATTTTCTATATCATCGAGACTTGCCGGCGAGCCCGCATTTATATAGTCATTGTTCCCATCAAAATTAAGAGCCTGGCCGACTTTGCCGGAGTCAAGGGTCGCGCCGGAAATGGTGCCGTTGTTGCCTTGCCCCGAGCGGTCAAAGGCGGTTGTTCCATAAACATCCGGCCCGTTAAAGCTCCAGAGGCCGACCAGGCCGGTGGTTAATTTCAAATTCTGCGAAGTGTTGACTTTCATTATCTTCTTGCTCGCGTTATACAAATTCGCCACCTCGCTTGCCGACAGCGCGCGGTTGTAGATACGGACCTCGTCGATCTTGCCGTTTAGAAATTCAACAAGCGAGGATTTAGCTCCTATGTAGACTGGATTGGTATTATTCGGAAGTGTGCCGGTACCGAATGAGCCGCTGCCATCCGCAACGCCATCCAAATATATTATTCCTGTTCCGTTGTTGTAGGTTGCCGCAACGTAATACCACCTTCCTGCGGAAAGGTTTGTATTTCCAATCAACGTATTGATACTGCGATTGAAACGCAGGCGCAGTTTTCTGCCAGAGTTATCAATAAAACTCAGCATCCAATCGTGATTTTCCGTCCCAGTTCCATCGGCCTTGTTGATAATGCGCTCTTGAACATCAGGAGAACTAAAAGCAGTAACATAAACCCAAGCAGCCATTGTCATTTGATCGCTGACAACGCTGAATGTCCCCAAATTCACATAATCATTCACCCCGTCAAAATCCAGCGCCTTGCCTCTTTTGCCATTCACCCAATCCGTCGCGGGATCCATTAATGTTAAGGTTCCATTGTTCCCATTCCCGCTCATATCCCCGGCTTTGGTGCCGATGCCTTCCTCAAAACTCCAATACCCGACCAGGCCGAGGTCGCTCGCCGCCTTGATTTTCGGCTTGGTCAGATTGTAGAGCCGCTGAATTTCCCCCGCGCTCAAGGCGCGGTTGTAAAGTCTAAATTCGTCTATCTTCCCTGAAAATGGATAGTTGGCAGAATAAGAGTTGTACCCAATATCGCTATAAGCAAACGTTGGCGCTCCTGTCGCCGTTCCATCGGGACTCCCGTCAAGATAGAAAGTTACCGATCCGGCATTAACCGTGACGGCGATATGATGCCAGACATTATTACTCATTTGCGTATTGTTTAAATGATTGTCCGGACCATAGTAAAAATTTATTTTATATCGATCAACTGAAGCTTGATTTTCTCCTGTTATATAAATCCCCTCATTTGTAGTATTTCCCGTAAAAACACCGGCATAATCAGCCGTCGTGGGCTTATTTATCCAGGCGCTTATTGTAAATGTTCCCATGGTTTGCGTCGGAATAATCACGCGATCGTTTATGCCATCAAAATTTAAGGCCCTGCCCAGTTTTCCATCTTGCCAAACAGACGATAGATTCATCTGCGTCAGCGTGCCCGTATTCCCGTTTCCGCTCTGGTCATACGCCTTATTGCCATATCCCTCATCCATCGCCCAATACCCAGTGAGTCCGAGGTTAAGCGCCGGGCGGATGGTGATGGCAGCGGACACAGAAGAAGCCAGGGTGAAGCCGAGGAAAAAAGTGAAGAAGTATATTATTGTTTTGAGCTTTGAAAACATTTTTTAAAATTTCTCCCGCCACTTATATTAAATTAATCGAGGGCGGGACCCCGCTAAGGCGGTGGTAATTGTCTAATTTCTAATTCACCTAATAAAATTTAAAATTCATAATTCCTCAATTATTTAGTTATTTTATTAGAAATTAGGTGAATTAGGTGAATTGGGAATTTTCTTTTTCGCTTCTGTTTCTTTAGCTTTTTTTATTATGGTCGTGAAAATCAAATTTAATTCATGCCCCTCTTTCCAAAGATTGCGCGCATCTGAATTAAGCTCGGGGCAAGCCTTAGCAGACATCCGCAAAAAATGTTTTGATTCTTTCGCCTCTTTATTCGCAATAGCCATCTTGTGGATGAAATCTCTGTTGCTTTCCGCGCAATCCGCTTCACAATAATTTGATCCTACCGCTGTTCCGGCTCCTATTAATTGAGGAATAAGTCGTTTTGTAATGTCATTTCTCGGCATTTTTCTCGCAAATTCAATAACATCTTCACCAAACTTCGCCGTTCTTTCTTCTAAATCGTAAGTTTTTCGGTCATTTGGCATTTGAGAATTTTATTAGAAATTAGACAATTAGGTGAATTTGGAATTAATTAAAACGTATCGTTTTAATTATCCTCTCCATTTCCCCGCCATACTGTTGAAACGAGGTCGCCTGATACAAATTCCCGTCCGCGACAAACCAGACTTCGTGGGTCGGTGTTTGGTCATTTGAGCTGTCAAAAGATAAGGCCGGTATTGGCGAAGTGGTAACTTTTACCTGCCCTGAGCTTGCCGAAGGGTCAGTACCTTCTTCGCTCGATACAATGCCGCCGATTTTAATATTTTTGTCATTCTCAATCTTCATCTTCGGGTCAGCTTTCAAAATTACTTCTTTGGAAAATTCTTCGGTTTCGTTGTACGGCGAGATAAAAATCTGAAAACCCTCAATCCCCCCAACCCCCTTTGTCAAGGGGGTGTTTTGACCCTGAAATAATATTATTTCCCCCTCCCCTTCCGGAAATTTGCCGAGCTTCAGGTTGCCCGGATAACGCAAGGTGAAACCGTAATCAGGATGAGTGTAAACCTGCTCCTGTCCTTCTCCCTCTCCTTTAGAAGGAGAGGGTTGGGGTGAGGTCTGACCACCCCCTGCCCCCTCCTTGGAAAGGAGGGGATTGGATTCATTAACCGCGCGGTAAATAAAAAAGCCGGCCGCGCCGAAAATGGCGAGGAGGACGAGGATTACAATTGGCTGGATTATTTTATCTTTGGACATACTTCTAAATTTAGCAATTTTCAATTTTCAATGAATTTTCAATTTACTAATTTTCAATTTTCTTACTTCTGCAGGAATTGATTATTTTAGAAAATATTAAAAGCAATTCTTGCGCTTCTTGCCATAAAACTTTTAACTCTTCTTTTACTTCCGGATTACTTTTAGCTAATAAACGCAACCAGTGTTTCGTTTCCTTAATTTCTTTTTTGGCTATACTGATTTTATGACTAAAATCCTTCTTGCTTTCCGCTTCTGTCGCCTCGCAATAATTAGCACCTATGGAACCGCTCGAACCTACGAGCTGAGAAATTATTCTAGAATTTACATGGTCTTGTTTTATGCTTCGAACTAATTCAATGACATTTTCAGCAAACTTCGCCGTTCTTTCTTCAAGGTCGTATTTGTTTGAAAATTGAATCATTGAAAATTCATTGAAAATTGATAATTGAAAATTACTGAGTCGAAGTTGAAGTCCCCGTCTCTGCCGGTATCACGATATCCGGTTGGATTACCGGCGCGGTTTCTGTGGCAGGTGCCGGTTCAGCGGGTGCGACTTCAGTTGTGGGTACTGGCTCGGTTGGAACGATTTCATCAGTTGAAGTCGCAGTACTGGTCGCCGTCCCGCCGTCCATCTGATCAATATCGCAGACATCGCCCAGGCCGTCCGCGTCGGTGTCTTTTTGATCGGGGTTATAAGTCATCGGGCAGTTATCGGTTGCGCCGAAAACATCGTCATGATCGGGGTCGTTGGCCGCGATGTAGTTATTGTAGACCGCAGTCAGATTATCCGCGCTCACCGGCACAGTTGAGGTCGCTGAATTGATTGCCGCCAAAACTTCAGCCGGCACCTTGGGCGACTCCACTTCCGTCTTCTTCACCGGTTCATAGTTCGGGAACGCCCGCGCCACCACATCCAGAGTCTTGCCGATCAGGCCGGTATATTCGGTTACCTCTTCCCTTGTCTGCTCACCCTCCAGGCTCGCTTTGGCCTGCTCGGCCTTCAAATCTTTCACAATCGCGTCGTGTTCCTGTTTGAATTCTTCCGCCAAATAAGCGCCAAGGTCCTGTTTGATTTTTTTCGTTATCTTGCGCGACTTCTCTGTCAGCTGGTATTGCCAGGCGTTGTTTTCTTTAATCAAACTAAGGAAGGTGTAGGTTACATAATAGTAGTCCACGTCCTGCTCAATCTTCTCAATCTTAAAATCCAGATTCATTGCATCGGGGCTGGCCAAAAGCAACAGCGTGTTATCCACCCCTTCAATGCGGCTGGTCTGTTGGCCGATGGCCGCCTGGCCTGCATCGGTCGCGGCGAACGCGGAAGCGCCAGCGATAAGAATCACCGCTAAAATAATAACGGTTAGATTGTTGTACTTGAGGAAATGGATGAATTTTTGCATAAATTTAAATTAAAAGTTCAAAGTGCAAAGTTAAAAGTCTCAGTTATTAGTTTAAAGTTTTTTACCCTTTAGCGTGGCGATGCTTGAACCAAGGATTTTTACCAGCTCATCGGTTTCTTTAAGCAGGTTGTCAATTTCAAAAATCAATTTATTATCTAAATCTTTGGCAAGCGCCAACCAAAATTTTGTTTCATTACCACTCTTGAGAGCATGGTTAAGAAAATTAATGAAATCTTTTTTCGAGCTAGCGGCTTGTGATTCAATTATGTTGGCACCGATGCTGGTTGCCGCTCTTATTAATTGATCGCAAATTATCCAGGCGGAACGTTTTTGGGGAAATTTGTCCGTTAATTTCATTATATTCCGAGCCAGATTGAATGCTCTAAATTTCAGCATTTTCTTGAATTCTTCATTATTCATAACTTTAATTTTTGCATTGCGACTTTTAACTTTGCACTTTGAATTTTTAACTATTTAGCACAACGAAACCCAACCACCGGTGATTGCATTGTCGGGGCGTTGGATAAATCTAAGCTATACAGGCCATTGTAGCCTCGCAGGAAGCCGCGTAGATTGGCGTCGCCGGCGCCGAGGAGCAGTTGGCCAATGCCGTTTTGCGCCGCGGTGTAGTAGTAGGGCGGAGCGATATTGAGGCCCTGGTAATCGTCAACATTATAGTATTCCTGCCAGGAGCCGATTGCCTCCGGCGTGGAGTTGGCCAGCGCGGGCAGGCCGGTCTTGGTGATCGTCTGGTCGGTCCACTGGCTGATTGTGCCGATTATATCATACACCAGACCGCCGTTAGACATCACTAGGGCAGTGCTCGTAGAGGTGGTAACAAACTGCAAACCGGCAGTTACTTTGTCTATATCATTATCCCCGATGCGCAAGGCGTTTTCCGCGACAGTCAGCCATTCATTTTCGGTGATCAGGTGATAGTTGTCGCCCACACTCTGACAAGCAATGGCCGCTTCACCCTGGCTGATATTTACCCACGGCGTCGACGAGGCGTTTGTAATGTCCGCTAAGTCCGTGTCAAGTCCGCGTCCTTCCGTGTGTCTGGCCACGCCAGACTGAAGGCAGAAGCCGGGCATAGTACCGTATTTGCTTGAGCCGGACACCCAGACAAAGCCGTCAGCGCAGTAGCTTTCATAAGCGCCGGCAACGACCTTGCCCTCCACACCGACATCGCCGAGCGTTGAGTCAACTGAATTGTCCAATCCAGCCGGGCAGACGCCGCCGGAACAGACGAGGATACGGCCATCCACGCCGAGCGTGCCGACGATTTTGACTTCCCCACCGCCCTCAACCGTCATCACCGAAACTTCCGGTCCTTGGAACTCGGCAATCTTGCCGTCGCCTGCCTGCCGCACCACCAAGGCGGTCGCCGTCGAGAGCGCGTCAATCTCCACGATGGCGACCTCACCCTGACCCTCTCCTTGCGCAGGAGAGGGCTGGCCTGCACTGAGCGAAGCCGAAGTGGGTGAGGTAGCGCTCGCTATATTATTACCCATCTTAATATTACCGAATGCGTCAATCGCCATACTGTTACTGTTTAGAATAGTGCTGCTCGCTATTTGGTCATTGAGATTTTGGATTTTATTGGAAATTGAGATTTGGAAATTTGACATTTGTTCACCCAGCACCGCCACCTGCTGTGCCAACAATGCAACATCTGCTTTAGTATTAACCAGCTGACTGGTCAGCTCTTCAAGCGAGACTGTCAGCCGTGAATCAAGCGGCGCCAGGCCGGCGCTGACCAAGCCGGCAACGGTTGAATCCAGATTAAGCGCCGCGACCGAATTCGCGATCATAATCCTGACCTCGTTCTCAATCTTCATCGCCGCGATGCGGTCGGTGACCGATTGTTCCACCTGTTCCACCGTCAGACTCTTGTTGCGGCGAGAAATAAGCACGTTGATTGTGCCATTACCCCCATTAAGCGTCTCCAGCGCCACGCCGACCGTCGGGTCGCCGACATTGGCACGCGCCACATACCCGATCTGCTTGGCCGAGGTCAAAGAATCGCCCGGCCTGACCGGTCCGTTCTCGGCCGAGACCTTGGCCGGAATCTGACCGAGCATGGCGATGATGGCATAGTGGCTGTTGCCGACAAAATTCTCCTGCCGATTGCCGACGATTGCTGGCTTGGTGGAAACGATGCCCATCACGTCATTGTCGGCGAAGCCGCGGCAGCGCTTGACCGAGTTCGGCACGGCTACATCAACACAGACGACTTCGCCGGATTGCAAATCCATATCGGTGGTGGCAAAATATTCGGCGTAGTCAGCGCCGGTGGAGTTAAAGGCCAGGTCGGAAATCGCCTCGCCCCGGCCGGTGATCTTAAAGCCGATGCCGGTGGAAGTAGAAACCTGGAACATAATATCCGAACCGGATCCATTGGATTTGTATAAATCAAGGTAAGCGCTCGGTGTGGTCGTGCCGATTCCCACCTTACCGCTATCTAAAACAGTGAACAAGGTTGTTGAGGCGGCATTAACTACGTTCATGGCGATACCGGTAGTCGTGCCCGATCCCCAGACGGTAAGCTTGGCGGAGGGCGAGGAAGTGCCGATGCCGACGTTACGAGCTGGCATCAAAAGTATGTCATTATTAGTAGTCTGCAGAGTCATGGTTAAATATGAACCTATCACCATCGCATCGGCCATAGTAATAGAGGATTGATCATATCCTTCTGTATGAATCTGATAGCCACTAGTAATATCAATATTCCCCGAGTCAATATCAAGTTTTGTTGAAGGGTTGTTCGTTCCAATACCCACATTGCCATTAGCATTAACTCTGAACATTGAGGCGTTGGTGGAGGAGGCGACCTCAAAGGCCGGGGTAGCGCCAGCGATGCCCGTGACCGCAAAGGTGGCAATCGGCGTGGTGGTGCCTACTCCGACTTTGCCATTCTCCAAAACCGTGAACAGGGTAGTGGAGGCGGAATTGACGAAATTAACGAGCTGATTAACGCCGGTGCCCGTGCCCCAGACGGTGAGCTTGGCCGAGGGGGTTGAGGTGCCGATGCCGGTATTTCCGCTTATTATTAAACCGTTTGCAGGAGCCGCGTTCGTACCAGCGTAGCTTCCAATCGCCATGCCACCATTAACATCTAATTTAGATAAGGGTCCTATTGTCCCGATGCCGACATTGCCTGCTCGTTCAATGGTCATGACGGCGGAGCCGTCCACCTCATTACTGACAGGAACAAAATTAACCTCATTGATTCCGGAGGTGCCGTCATATTGAATTTTCATTCCATCTGCTGTTCCGACACCATCGTCTTCATACATCATAATTTCTACGGATCCATTATCGGTAGTATTGCCAAGCCTGAATCTTGGCGTGCTGGCTCCTTGGATATGGAGTTTGGCCAATGGTCCCGTCGTTCCAACCCCCAGATTCCCATTCGCCGCGATAAACAAGGCGGAAGTAGCGGTCAGGTTAGAGCTACTAGCGGCGTAGTACGGAATTTGTCCAGTAGTGCCATAACCGATAGTGGAGGTGGAGATATTTGCCCAGGCGCCACCGGAGTTTTTGAATTGCAGTACGCCACCGTTGTCAAAGAAGCCATAACCGGCAGTACCGGTGGCGGTGCCGAAATTCAAGTAGCGGCTTGAACCTTCAAGCAATGCGTCGCCGTAGACCGTCAGCTTGGAGGAGGCGGTGGAGGTGCCGATGGCCAGACTATTTGCAGACGGCAGCTGCATATTGCCTGCCGGAGTAATGGTGATGCCGTTTATAGTGAAGTTACCGGTTGAGGTCAGCGCGTTTTCAGTGAGCAATAATGACGAGGTGCCGACTTTCAGGTTGCCGAGGACCTGCAGATTGTTTTGGATGGTAGAGGTGCCGCTGCCGCCGATATACATCAAGCCGTTGACCGAGAGCGCCTGCGAGGGGCTGGTGGTACCGATGCCGACATAACCGCTCGCCAAGACTCTTAAAAACGACGCGCCGGTGGAAGAGGCGATGTCAAATACCGGACGCGAACCCGCCTCGCCCATGACGGCGAAGGTAGCGAGAGGCGTGGTCGTGCCGATGCCGACCGACTTATAGCGAACGCCGCCCGTGCCGTCGGTTTCGCCGTAAACCGTGAGTAGCGGGTTGCCGTCCAGTTTGGCGGTGTAACTTTGAATTATGCCGGCGGTGGTGGTGGCGACCGGCATATCAATCCAGGTGATGATGCCGGAGTCGGTGTCAAAGTTCATGGAGCCGAGGTCGATAGAATCAATTGAAGTGATGCCGGTGGTGCCGTCGTACTGGAAGGCGCCGTTGCCCATCGTCACCGTGCCGTTTTCCTGGATGGAGAGAAGCGTAGTTGAGGCCGAGTTCACGAAGTTGGCGAGGTAGGCGGTGGAAGTGCCCGTGCCCCAGACGGTCAACTTGGCCGAGGGCGAGCTGGTGCCGATGGCTAAATTATTATCAATTATCAAACTGTCATTGGTGCGCAGGTAATTTGCGCTGTTCCTGAATAGGTTAGTATCATAAGCACCTCCGTCACCTTGCGCAAATTCCATTTTTGAACCGTAAGTAGTATCATAATAAATTCTCCATAAACCGTAATAGCCGGAGGTAAGAGATTCAAAGGTCGTTCCGCCACCGTTATATGAAGCAATCCCGCCTAAAGCGCTTAAACTCCCATCCATGCTCACATCGCCATCTTCATCAACACTAAACCTTGACGAGTCATCACTGGTGCTGATTCTGAACAGAGATTGATTAGCGGAAGGAGCGTTTTGATATACATGTAAATTCGCCGAGGGTGAGGAGGTGCCGATGCCGACATTACTGCGGAAAGAGGCATCACCCAAGACAGAAAAATCATTCTGAAAATAAGTGCTTCCCCCGACATTTAATCCGCCCCTAATCATTAAATCATCATTAATTGTTGCACTATCATAAACTTGCAAATCAGAAACGCCTATCGCTCCGGCAAACATTGTTGGAGTATCGATATTGCCTAAATCAAATATCGATAATCTGCCCGAACCGTTGCCACCAGCCACATATGCATATTTCCCGGTAATAGATATTGCCTTGGGGGCTGTTACGTTGGTGGAGGTATAACCTTTCGCTACAATAGAGTTGGGGTTGGATATATCAAAAACCGCAAACCGATTGTTGCTAAAATCAACAACATAAGCATACTTACCTGAAACAGCCACACCAACAGGTACACTTAAATTTGTTGCAATTGAACCTTTGGTGATTATATCGTCAGGGTTTGATATATCGTAAATCCGCAAACCTGCCGAAGTATCCGTCGTTACATACAGATATTTACCGGACAGATCCATATTTTCAACATTATTACTTATAGTCAGAAAGTCTTTTGCGACAGGAGAACCTGGATTGGAAATATCATATATTTGGATGCCGTCATTGTAATCTCCGACGACATAAGCATATTTTCCGGAAACCCTGATATCTTTTAATCGATAGGTAGACCCCGCTGTTGTACTAGACACAAAATTTATATTTTGCGGATTTGAAATGTCAAAAATAGTTAATAAAGATTTATTTACTAAATTAGTATAATTAACCACATACGCGTATTTACCCTGTATAGCAATTTTTCTCGGCCCAGTGAGTTCCATACTCGTTGAAGCGACAAATTGAATGCTTTTCGGATTTGAAACGTCATAAATGACCAAGCTAGTGTTGTTCGTTAAATATGCATATTTACCTGAAACCTCGATGCTTGACGGAGCTAAACCAATACTTGTAGTCGTTGAGGCCATTTCCACAATAGAATCTGGATTAGAAACATCATAGATATAAAATTTAGCGTTGCCGAAATCTACTAAATAGGCGTAATTTCCTAAAATCGAAACACCATATGGATCGTTCATAGAGTTAGTAATAGTACCTCTTGCAGTTGGGGCGTTCTCCTGTCTTACTAAAATATTACCTCGTACTGTCAAGGCCTCAGAAATTGCTGAGGCGGAAGTGGTGCCGATTCCGATATTACCGTTTGTCGCGATGAATAACGACGAGGTGCCGGAGACGGTGTTGCCGTTGGCGCCGTAGAAGCCGACCTGGCCCTGAAGGCCGGAGGCGACGGAGCCGGTGGAAGTGGAAAAATTGGTCCAACCGCTGCCGGAGTTCTTAAACTGGAGCTGTCCGCTATTGTCAAAGAGGCCATAACCATTAGTGCCCGTAGCTGTGCCGAAGTTTAAGTAGCGATTGGAACCCTCCAAGAAGACGTCGCCGTAGACGGTGAGTTTTGATGAAGGAGAGCTGGTGCCGATGCCCGTATAGCCAGAGCTATTTTTTATTAATAGCCGATTAGTGCCGCCCTGACCGACGCTAAAATCTTTTGTCCCATTTGCCCCGAGATCCATGCCTATGGCCCAAAGCGCTCCGTCAAGGGTTGTCGCAAAATCGATAGATGCAGCATTAGAGACACCGCCCGCGCTTATATTGTCTCTAAATATTTGTATGGCCGCAGCCGTTCCTAAACCCTGAAATTTAGCCACATTAGTATCCGAACTGACAACAAATAATTTATTTGAAGATGTAGACGTCCCAATTCCAACATTCCCATTCTTCAAAATCGTCAGCACTGTGCTCGAACCAATTGTCGTGCTCGTGCCGATCTTCAGGGCGCCGTCGGTGTTGTCCAGGGCGAGATAAAACGGCGTGGAGGAGCCGGCGAAGACCATGCCGACATTTTCATTCAGATTGTTGCCGATGGTCATTATAGAGCCGCCGGAGTAGCCAGTCGGGCTGATGGTGAACTCGCCGTTGGAAGCGACCGTGAAGTCAACGTATTTTGAGCCGTCATAAGCGAGGCGCAGTTGCGGGCCGACGGTGGAGACGACCGTCAGTTGACTACCCGGGGTGGTCGTGCCGATGCCGACAAAACCGCTTGGCGCGATAAACAAGGAGGAAGTGCCGGAGACCACGTCGCCGCTTGTGCCGTAGTAGGCCAGCTGTCCGGCAGTGCCGATACTGACCGCGCCGGTGGAGGTGGAGAAGTTGGTCCAATTGCCGCTCGCATTCTTCCATTGCATAACGCCGTTGTTATCAAAGAAGCCGTAGCCGTTGGTACCAGTTGCGGTGCCGAAATTCAGATAGCGATTTGAGCCTTCAAGTAAGGCATCGCCATATACAGATAATTTTGATGATGGTGAGGTGGTGCCAAGCCCGACCAAACCCTGAACGATTAAACCAGACATGGGCGGAACAACCGTATTATAACCTAAAGCTAATCCTCCATAGTTAGTGAAAGTAGCCCTTATGCCATTGTTTTGTCTGATAAATACCTTTGGACTTTCTATGCTCAATCCCCCATTATTAATATCCTGAAATATATTAGAGGTATAATATCCTGGATTTACAAATGATATTCCATCATCATCTGCCAAATTATAAAAAGTTAATTTATTTGCTGGACTTGAGGTTCCAATCCCGATGTTCCCATTGCTCGCGATAAACAGCGCCGAGGTGGCGGTAAGATTTGAACCGCTACCCGCGTAATATGGTATCTGTCCTGTTGTGCCCCCGCCGATAGCGGTGCCGCTCATCAAGCCAAGCGAGGAAGTGGCGACCAAGTTATAGCCGCTGGCGGTGTTACCCATCAACAATTGACCATAACTTGGGGTGGTTGAGGTTCCCGTTCCGCCATAGGTAACGCCGATCGGACTTCCCTGCCAGGTGCCGCCCGTAACTACGCCGAGGTTGTTGACCAAGAACTGCTGTGAGCTGGTTGCGCCGACTGTGAGCAAGGCGGAGGGCGAGGTGGTGCCGATGCCGACGTTGCCATACGGCATTAATATGATATGTCTGCCCGTTCCACTAGAAGCCAATGTACTAATATTAATATTACCCGACCCTGAACCTCCAGTCGTAAACCTGATTTCCGCTCCGCTGCTATAACTTTGTAAGGCTCTGTCCCCCGCTAATTGAAGGTCGGTATTATTCACTAAAAGTTGGCCGTCATCTCTTAGGGATAAAAATTCTGTTCCGGCTGAATTTAACAATTTCATTGTGTAGTCTAAATAGCTTGTATCTCCCTGAACTAATAGCTTAGCCGTAGGTGTTGTCGTGCCGATGCCGACATCGCCAGTGGAGGTAATGGTTAAAAGCGTACTCGACCCAATCGTAGTTGAGGTGCCTATTTTGAAAACGTTGTCGGTATTATCAATGGCCAGGTGAAAGGTTGATGAACTGCCCGCCAGAATCACGCCGACGTTCTCGGGACTGTTGTCGCCGATGACCACGGTGGAGCCGCTCGTGGCGCTGTTCATGCTGATATTCAATTCACCGGCGGAATTGACAGTGAAGTCGGCATACTTGGTTGCGTCATAAGCCAGCCGCAGCTGGGAGCCGGCGGTGGAGACCACGGTCAGTTTGGTAGATGGTGTGGTAGTGCCGATGCCGACAAAGCCAGTCGGGGTGATGAAGATTGAGGAGGTCCCGGAAACAGTTGTCCCGTTTACGCCGTAGTAAGCAACTTGACCCGCAGTTCCGCCAAGTACACTACCTGTTGAGGTGGAGAAGTTGGTCCAGCTGCCGCTCGCGTTCTTCCATTGCATCGTACCGGCGTTGTCAAAGAAGCCATAGCCGGAGGTGCCGGTCGCCGTGCCGAAATTGAGGTAGCGGTTGGCGCCGGAAAGGATTGCGCTGCCATAAACGTCCAACAAAGCAAGTGGCGAGGTAGTACCGATACCGACGCCGCCAACTGTCAATCTCATTAATTCCCTATCAACGCCAGATTCTTGACCGACATTAAATTTAATTTCTTTGGCCGCGATAAGCAACGGTATCTTGTCTACGCCATCTCTCCAGGTTTTAATTTTAGCTTGACCCGAAGCACCTGCATCAAAATAGAAATATAAAGCATTAGTAAAATCATTGGCATATGCTTCAAGCGCCCCGTTATTTCCATTCATGACCGCTCTGCCAAAACCTGATTTAGTAGAGACAACTGTCCCATCTGAATAAACATTAAACTGGTTATTGTTGCCTACAGTTAATAACTGGCTAGGGGCAGTCGTGCCGATGCCAATCTTGCCATCTGCCGCGATAAACAACGCCGAGGTAGCGGTAAGATTTGAACCACTGCCCGCGTAATACGGAATCCAGCCGGTGTTGCCGGAGCCGATGGCGCTTCCGCTCATCAGACCGAGAGAGGAGGTGGCAACCAGATTATAGCCGCTGGCGGCGTTACCCATCAACAATTGACCATAACTTGGGGTGGTTGAGGTCCCCGTGCCGCCATAGGCGACGCCGATCGGACTTCCCTGCCAGGTGCCGCCCGTAACTACGCCGAGGTTGTTGACCAAAAATTGCTGGCTAGAAGTTGCGCCGACGGTAAGCAAAGCAGATGGCGAGGTAGTGCCGATGCCGACATAACCGCTCGCCAAGATTCTCAAAAGCGATGCGCCGGAGGTAGAAGCGATGTCGAAAAGCGGCCTGGTTGAGGTACCGGCTTGGATAGCGAATTGGGCGACCGGAGTGGTCGTGCCGATACCGATTGAACCGTAGCGGATGCCACCTAAACCATCGGTCTCGCCGTAAACCGTTAAGAGCGGGTTGCCATCCAGTTGGGCGGTGTAGCTATTCACTATGCCGGCGGTTGTCGTGGCAATCGGCATATCCACCCAGGAAACAACGCCCGCGTCGGTGTCAAAATTAAGTGAGCCGAGGTTGATGTTGTCAATTGAAGTGACGCCGGTAGTGCCGTCGTATTGGAAGGCGCCCGAGCCCATCGTGATCGTGCCATTTTCCTGGATGGAAAGGAGGGTGGTTGAGGCCGAGTTCACGAAGTTGGCAAGGTAGGCGGTGGTCGTGCCCGTACCCCAGACAGTCAGCTTGGCATAAGGCGAGCTGGTGCCGATGCCGATGTTGCCGGATGAATCAATCCTCATTCTTTCATTGTAGGAGCTTGCTCCTGTTTGCTGGCCGAACACAATGGCAGGAGTATAGCCCGTCGAATAGACGGTCGCGCCGATATAAGCTCGTTGGTAAGTCGCTGCCGCGTTTCTTGAACTGAACAAAACCATAGTGCCGGAATTATCTACGACATAGTCGTTGCTTATATTGAGCGCCGGCAGCCATGGCTGGACAAATCCGCCGCTAGGACTGTAAGTGTTGGCGCTATACTCTTGAATTACTAAATCTTTAGTGAATCGACCAGCTCCTTCTACATCCAATTCATATCCAGGATTAGTTTTGCCAATTCCCACGTACCCATTACTCGCGATGAAGAGCGCCGAGGTGGCGGTCAGATTTGAACTGCTGGCCGAATAATATGGAATCTGCCCCGTGGTGCCGTAGCCGATGGTGGAGGTGGAGATGTTGGCCCAGCTGCCACCCGAGTTCTTGAATTGCAGGGTGCCGCTGTTGTCATAGAAACCATAACCGCCGGTGCCCGTGGCTGTGCCAAAGTTCAAATAGCGGTTCGCGCCAGAGAGAATTGCGTTGCCGTAGACATCCAATTTAGCCAGCGGCGAAGAAGTGCCAATACCGATATTACCATTGGCTATTATCCGCATTCGTTCAACGCCTGAGGTATTAAAATTAATAAAGCCATCATTATATGATCCGGAATCACCAGAGTTAATCGACCAAGAATATGCACCGCTTGGTGTTTGTCCGCCAGAATTAATACCACCTCGAGCGGCTGAAGAGACATATAGCCCACCGTTATCTATATTATAAGTACTGCCAAGCCTGATAGATGTAGCAACAACATTTCCGCTTGAATCAACGGTAAATTGGTTGTTATTACCTACTGTCAACAATGCGCTTGGCGAAGTCGTCCCAAATCCAATATATCCATTACTGGCAATAAACAACGATGAGGTGCCGCTGACTGTCGTACCATTAGCGCCGTAGTAAGCGACATAGCCCTGGGTTGATGATGAGACTGTACCCGATCCGCCGGAACTTATACCTAAAGAGGAAGTCGCGACCCAGGCCGGCGTTCCGTTATTTGACCATAAGACATAACCGTTAACGCCTTGCGCGGTTGCCTGAACCGCACCAGCTCCATTGCCATAGAGTACGCCGTTTGTAGTTAGTGTAGAGGAGCCCGTACCGCCTTTTGCGACTGACAAAATACTGAAAGCCGGTTCAAGGCCTAGAGTAGAAGTCGCGGACCAGACGGGCGCGCCACCAACTATCCTAAGCACAGTGCCGGTAGTGCTTGCGGGCAAGCGATCCCAGACGCTGCCAGCGAAAGTTAAGAGGTCGCCGGTCGCCGGCGTAGCCGCGGCGTTGGTGTCCAGATGCTGGGCGCCGAGCAATGGATGGGCCGCACCGGGTGAGGTTGAACTCCAGGTTGGCACGCCGCCGGATATGATCAAGGCGTAACCATTTGTGCCGGTGGCGGTCCAGCTCGGCACGCCATTATTTGAATACAACACAGCACTATTCAATCCTTGCGCCGTAGCTTTAATCGGATTAGCGCCGTCACCATAAAGGATGCCGCCTGTGGTGAGTGTAGTCGAACCGGTGCCGCCGTAGCCCGCGCCGATGGGACTGCCTTGCCAAGCGCCGGCGGTTACTTGACCGATATTATTAACCAAAAATTGCTGGCTGGTGGTGGCGCCGACCGTGAGCAAAGCAGCCGGTGTGGTAGTGCCGAGCCCCAGGTAGCCGGCCGAACTGATGCGCGCGCGCTCCAAGCCGCCGGTCAGGAAGCCGAGCTGATTGTTGCCGCCGGGGCTGCTTATGCCCGTATCGCCGTCGCTCATAAAATAGTAACCGCTATTGGCGTAAATATTGCTGGTGTCAAACATGTGTCTTAAGGCGCCGCCCAAACTCAAACCAACCGCGTTGCCGGCGTAAGAATAGAAGCCGGAGTCGGCGTCGCCGACGAAAGACAGGCCGGGAGCGGCAAACGAGCCGGCCGGAACCAAAACCTGGCCGCTGGCAACGGTAAGCGAACCGGCCGGCGTGGTGGTGCCGATGCCGACATTGCCGTTGGTGTTGATAAATAAAGTCGAAGTGGCGGTTAAGTTGATGCCAGCCGAAGCGTAATAAGGAATATAACCGGCCGCGCCCTGGCCGACCAGGCTTAGGCCTAGGCTTGAGGTGGCGATCCAGCCCGGCGTGCCGTTGACGGAGTAGAGCAAATAATTATTGGTGCCGGCCGCGGTCGCTTGAATCGCGCCGGTACCCGCGCCGTAGAGGATGCCATTCGCGGTAAGCGTGCTTGAACCGGTGCCGCCGTAAGGCACGCTAATAATTCCCGCCTGCCAGGCGCCGGCCGTTACGGCGCCTAAAGCGGTAATGGCGGTGGTGGTTGACCAGCTAACATCCGTGCCGTCCGAGCGCAGAATATAACCGTTCGCGCCCAGCGCCAGCCGGCTCCAGCGGGAGGTGGCGCCCTGGGCAGTGATGATATCGCCGCGCAATAGCGTCGAGGTGGCGGTAACGTCGGTATGGCTGATGGATAGCAAGCCGTGGGCGGCGCCGGTGGAGGAAGCCACCCAGGCCGGTTTGCCGCCGGTGATGGAGAGAGTATAACCTTCGCCGCCGGGCAGAATCTGGCTGATGACGTTGGTGGAAGAGGCGTAGAGCAGGGCGTTGGCCGCGAAAGTGGTGGTGCCGGTGCCGCCGTAAGCTACGCCGATGGTTGAACCGTTCCAGCTGCCGGCAGTGATGGTGCCGACCACGGACAAATTGGATAAAGTGGTCAGATTGGGCAGCGTGGTGGTAGCGGCCAGGCGAGCATCAAAACGGTCATTAGTCCAGTAGAGATTATTGCCTTCGCTTATGTTGGTGGTGGAGAGGCCGAGAGAGCTGGTGGCGATCCAGGCGCCGCGGCCCGAACCGTTGGAGCGCCAGAGCTGGCCATAGGTGCCGGCCGAATCAATAAAATATTGACCGTAGTTGGAAATATCATAGCCGTCAACCGTGCCGCTAACCGCGATGTTGCCGACCACCGATAGTTTTTCGCCCGGCGTGGTGGTGCCGGCGCCGATATTGCCCAAAGTAATAATATTGTTGCTTTGGGTATAGAGCGGGAAATTCATTTCCAACCGGTCAGCGGTTGAATTCCAGGTTAAGAGCGCGTCGGGCGAGATCGTGCCGCGATGGAAGGCTAAAGAGCTGTCCTCCAGGTCGGCGGTGGCGTTGTCCGAATTGATGGTGAAAACGTTGGAAACCGCGCCGGAGATGGTGGTTGAGCCCACGGTCATATTGAGCACGTCCAAATTGGTGAAGTAGCCGTTCTGCACGCGCGCCGCCACGCCGCCGATTGATTCGGTGTTGGAGTAAGGGAGAATATTGCCGGTCCACTTGATATTGCCCTGGACAAACAGGCGTTCGGAGGGTGAGGTGGTGCCTAATCCGAGGTAGCCCAAGGAGCTTAGGTAGAGCGAGGAGGTGGCGGAGAGAGTATTGTTATAATTAGCGTAATAAGGCAGCCAGCCCGGCGTGCCCGAAGCAATCGCCGCGGTCGGCAAGAGGCCGAGGGTGGAAGTGGCTGACCAGACCGCGTCCGTGCCGTTGGAATATAAGATATAACCGTTGGCGCCTAGGGCCAAGCGGCTCCAGGTAGCGCTCGCGCCTTGGCCCGCAATCAAGTCGCCGCGAGTCACCGTGCCGGGAGTGGCATCGGAATGGAAAGTGGAGAGTATCTCGTGCGGCGCGGAAGGCGCGGTAGAACTCCAGTTCGGACGGCCGCTGACCATTGATAAAACTTGGCCGTTTGAGCCGGGAAAAATCTGGCTGATGACGTTGGTGCTGGTGGCGAAAAGAATGGCGTTGGCGCTGAAAGTGGTGGTGCCGGTGCCGCCGTAGCCCACGCCGATGGGACTGCCCTGCCAGGCGCCGGCAGTAACTACGCCCGTATTATTAACGATAAATTGACTTCCGGAAGTCGCACCTACGGTCAAGAGCGAAGCGGCCGTAGTCGTGCCGACACCAACATTGCCGGCGGCAGTGATAAAAATTGACGAAGTGCCGTTGACGGCGCTGCCGTTAGCGGCGTAATAAGCTATCTGGCCGGCCGTGCCCGGGTTGACCGTGCCCGTGCCTAATCCAGAAACATCCGCCCAGTAAATATCCGTGCCGTCGGAGCGGAGCAGCTGGCCATTGCCCCCGAGCGCCAGCCGGCTCCAGCGGGAGGTGGCGCCCTGGGCAGTGATGATATCGCCGCGCAATAACGTCGAGGTGGCGGTAACATCGGTATGGCTGATGGATAGCAAGCCGTGGGCGGCGCCGGTGGAGGAAGCCACCCAGGTCGGCTTGCCGCCGGTGATGGAGAGAGTATAACCTTCGCCGCCCGGCAGAATCTGGCTGATGACGTTGGTGCTGGTGGCGAATAAAATAGCGTTGGCCGCGAAAGTGGTGGTGCCGGTGCCGCCGTAGGCCACGCCGATGGTTGAACCGTTCCAGCTGCCGGCAGTAATGGTGCCGACCACGGACAAATTGGATAAAGTAGTCAGATTGGGCAGCGTGGTGGTAGCGGCCAGGCGGGTATCAAAACGGTCATTAGTCCAGTAGAGATTATTGCCTTCGCTTATGTTGGTGGTGGAGAGGCCGAGAGAGCTGGTGGCGATCCAGCCGGGCGTGCCGTTAGCCGAGTACAGGAGATAGCCGTTTTGACCGGCGGCGGTCGCCCGGATGGCGCCGGTACCGGCGCCGTAGAGAATGCCATTCGTCGTGAGCGTGGTTGAGCCAGTGCCGCCGTAGGCGACGGAGATGGTATTGGCGTTCCAGGCGCCGCCGATTACCGTACCGAGACTTGATTGGGTGGCGGAGAGTCGCGGGAAAGTAGAAGTGGCCGAGGTGGAAGTGGCGGTAAAATATTCGGCTAAAGCTTGGCCGACAACTTCCAGTCGGGCGTAAGGCGAAGTCGTACCGATACCGATTTTGCCCAAAGTAATAATGTTATTGCTTTGAGTATAAAGCGGGAAATTCGTTTCCAGCCGGTCAGCGGTTGAATTCCAGGTTAAGAGCGCGTCGGGCGAGAGCGTGCCGCGATGGAAGGCTAAAGAGCTGTCCTCCAGGTCGGCGGTGGCGTTGTCCGAATTGATGGTGAAAACGTTGGAAACCGCGCCGGAGATGGTGGTTGAGCCCACGGTCATATTGAGCACGTCCAAATTGGTGAAGTAGCCGTTCTGCACGCGCGCCGCCACGCCGCCGATTGATTCGGTGTTGGAGTAAGGTAAAATATTGCCGGTCCACTTGATATTGCCCTGGACAAACAGGCGTTCGGAGGGTGAGGTGGTGCCTAATCCGAGGTAGCCCAAGGAGTTTAGATAGAGCGAGGAGGTGGCGCTAACCGCCGTGCCGGCGGCGGCGTAATACGGCAAATAGCCGCTTGAACCGACGCCGACTATGCCGGAACCGATATCGGTCCAGTTGCCGCTTGAATGCTTTATCTGAATCACGCCGCTTAAATCTCTCATGCCGTAGCTTGAGGTGCCGGTGGTTGTTCCAAAATTAAGGTATCGGTCAACGCCTTCGGCTAAAATGTTGCCGAAAACCGTAAGACGAGAGGCGGGCGAAGTGGTGCCGACGCCGAGATTGCCGCTTGAGCCGAGGAAGAGCGAAGAAGTGGCGGTCAGGGTAGTGCCGGCGCCGGCGTAATACGGGAATTGGCCGCCGGCGCCGGCGCCGACCAGACCGATGCCTAGGGTGGAAGTAGCCGTCCAAACCGCGTCCGTGCCGTTTGAATATAATACATAACCGTTCGCGCCCAGGGCCAGCCGACTCCAGGTAGACGAAACGCCTTGTCCCGTAATCAGGTCGCCGCGCGCCACTGCGGCCGCGGTAGTATCAAGATGAGTTACGGACAAGAGGCCGTGGGCGGCGCCGGTGGAGGAAGCCACCCAGGCCGGCTTGCCGCCGGTGATGGAGAGAGTATAACCTTCGCCGCCGGGCAGAATCTGACTGATGACGTTGGTGCTGGTGGCGAATAAAATAGCGTTGGCCGCGAAAGTGGTGGTGCCGGTGCCGCCGTAAGCTACGCCGATGGTTGAACCGTTCCAGCTGCCGGCAGTGATGGTGCCGACCACGGACAAATTGGATAAAGTGGTCAGATTGGGCAGCGTAGTGGTGGCGGCCAGGCGAGCATCAAAACGGTCATTAGTCCAGTAGAGATTATTGCCTTCGCTTATGTTGGTGGTGGAGAGGCCGAGAGAGCTGGTGGCGATCCAGCCGGGCGTGCCGTTAGCCGAGTACAGGAGATAGCCGTTTTGACCGGCGGCGGTCGCCCGGAGCGGATTTGTTCCGTCGCCATACAACACGCCATTCGTCGTGAGCGTGGTTGAGCCAGTGCCGCCGTAGGCGACGGAGATGGTATTGGCGTTCCAGGCGCCGGCGGTGATGGTGCCGAGCGCCGTAATGGCCGTGGTGGTTGACCAGGTAATGTCGCCGCCCGCCGCTCTTAAAATATAACCATCGTTGCCGAGCGCCAATCTTCCCCAAACCGGCCCGGCCTGGCCGGTGATTAAATCTCCGCGGAAGACGCCGGCCGGCGAAGTGTCGGAATGGCTCGGCGATAAGAGCGAATGGGCCGCGCCGCTTACCGTCGCCGCCCAGGTCGGTCGGCCGCTGACGATTGACATAATATAACCCTCGCCGCCGGGCAGAATCTGGCCGATGACATTAGTGGTGGTGGCGAAGAGAATGCTGTTAGCGGCGAAAGTGGTTACGCCGGTGCCGCCGTAAGCCACGCCGAGAGGCGAACCTTGCCAGATGCCGGCAGTCACCGCTCCCGAAGAGTTAATCATAAACTGGCTGCCGGAAGTTCCTCCTACCGTTAGCAGAGCCGCGGGCGTTGATGTGCCGATGCCGACATTGCCGTTGGCAAGCACCGCCAACACATCCGAAGTGCCGTTGTTCAAGCGCAAGATATCACCAACGCCGCTTTGGGTTACGGTCAGACTGGTGGTGGCCGAGGAGGTGGCGACGCGCAGAGTATTGTTAATGGTCCAGCGGCCGGTGGCCGTGACATCGCCCGAGGTGGTGGTGAAAGCGCTGGAATCCAGACCGTTCAAACGCGCCGCGTTAAAAGCCTGCGGCACGCTTGATATCAATTTACGCGGCTGCATGGTTTCGGCGTTAAAAGTTACTTCCAGATAAAGCGGTTGGTTGAAGTTGACCGAGGCCAGGCCGGAAACCGTGCCCAAATCAACATCCAACACCCCGCCGGTCAGGCGCGGCCGGTTATTAAGCGCCGCTCCATTCGCCCAGACCGGCGCGGTGCCGGCGACGGTTACGGTATTTCCGGTTGTATCAAAGTCCACAATCAAGGCCGTTGAACTGCCGCTGGATAAATGCTGGCCCACGCGCAAGGTGCTTTCGTTGGCGTCACCGCCGTAAGCGTAGGTGATGGTGGTCGCTCCCACCGTTGAAGACGAGATCGCCGCGCTGAAACGGCTGGCCGCGGTCAGGCTCTCGCTCCAGCTGCTCGCCCCGCCGGTGGCTCCCGTATATAGCGCAAAGCCTAAATCATAGACACCGTCCGCCACCGGCGTGGACGTCGCAGTCGTTACCTTGCCCTTAAAATTATATAGCGGATTGATTTGCGCTGTTGCGATGAAAATTTTATTAAAAACAACAAAAGCAACTGCGACGATGATTGCCGCTGTGAGAAGTTGCTTGATTGTCGGTCTATATATATTCATTTGACTTTGAACTTTGAACTTTGAACTTTTGACTTTTCCCTACCCCCCAATATCCCCAATCCAACCAAAAGTCTCGGTCAGGATGCGCAAGATTATATCAAAAATTGTTTCTTTCTTTTTCGGCGCGAGGATGGAATAAAGCTGGGATTTGCTCACACTGCCGCCGGAGTCGGCTGACTCAACTTTGAATGAATAAACCTGTCCCGGCTCCAGGCGCGGAATCACAATCACGTGGCGCTTGGTGTAGTTCTGATCCAGTTGGGTTTTTTCGGTTGGATCTTTGTCTAGCGGCGCGATGCCCCGTTGGAAATATACCAGCGAGGTGGACGGCTCATTCGTCTGCCAGGTGATGATCACCTGGATGCGATCCTCCTTGCCCGGAATAATTACCGAGTCGGTACGCACCTGCCCGATTACCGGCGGCAGGTTATCTTTGCTGGTGGAAAAAGTATCAATGATTTTACTCACCACGCGGCCGTTGGAGTCTTTGCCGGAAAGCTCAACATAGTAGACAGCTCCGCCTTCCAGATTATTCACCAGAGTTTCGTGGATCAACGACATCAAGTCGCTCGCGATGGTTTTTGCCTCGTCCACGGCAAGCACATTGCCGCGATAAGGCATAATGCGCAAAGAAGAGTCGGTCTCGGACGAGGTAATCCAGCGGAATTGCGCCGATTCGGGCGTCAGCACCTTGACGGTGTAGCTGACTATTTCCAAGCCTTCTTTCTTAGTGCGGAAAGTAAAATCGCGCGAGCGCGCCTGCGGTCCGACCGTGGCTTTGCTGCGCAGCTGATAATGGTATAGGGTATCCGATTGTAAATTAATGATTTTGACTGAATGAATTTTCACCCGCTCGTCGGCATTGCCGATTATCTGGTTGTACGGTTCCGCGGCGTCCGCCTGGTAGCCGGATTCCGACGCGAAGGCGACTTGCGAATTGGCATCTAACGAAGTCTCCCAAGAGATAGTCGCGCTGGTGGTCTCCACCTCCACTTTCGGTTCGGCATTAAAAGACGGCGACGGCAGGAGCCGATTGATAAACTCCAGCGCGGTCAGATGCTTGGTCAGATCGGTGCGCAAGACGTCAATGGAGACGGTGGTGGAAAATTTTTCAATGATCTGGCGCGCTTTTTCCAAGGCGGCGGCCAGATTGGATGGCGTCGGTTCAATGCCAGGCGTAGTGGTTGCCTGTTTGATTTCTTCCGCGATAGACAGCGTGGTGAAGGAATTTTCGGTTGATGAAGCCAAGTTGCCCGATTCGTCGGCGGAAAGGGCGCGAAAAAAATATTTTGTTTCCGGATTGAGGCCAATCAGGGTGACGGCATGGCTGTCCGCCGAATCCCAAGTACCCGAAGTTTGGCCATAGCTTTGAGTTTTGCCGTAAGTAACAAAACTGTTAGCCTTTTCATCTGTCCGCCAGTTGATTGTAGCCGAGTCGGATAAAATATTGGAAACAGTTACGGCGGAAATCAACGGCGCGACTTTGTCCCGCTTGTCTATGATTAAAACCCCGCCGCCGCCCGAGGGCGGTGTGGGCGGTGGCACAACGGTAGAAGCGCTGGTGGTAAAATTGCGCACCGTTCCATCAGTGGTTGAACCGCCATAAAGACTCTGCGAACGGGCGCGATAGTAGTAGGTGGTTGCGGCGGTAAGGCCGACCAAGCTGACGCTCTGGCTGGTTGAAACTTTGGCCGAGGAGCCCTGCTCTTTTGGCGAAGTAAAACCGACCGCGGTGTCATAAATCACGAAGCCGTCCGAAACAACGTCCGTATCCCAGCTGACGGTTGCGGTGGTCTCGCCCGCCGTTGACGCCACAGTGGAAATTACCGGGCCGTCAAATTCCTGTAAAACATTTTCGTAGATCCGATAACTTAAGCTTTGCAGCAACGCGCCAGCGCCCAGCGGCCACAGTAGCGACACCGCCAGAGAAACAATC